>Ga0209430_1000956_pt1 | contig 23934 bp, 16 predicted proteins | sample BarGraIncub1133A_FD_184504 | JGI IMG/M metagenome (GOLD analysis project Ga0209430, IMG submission 184504) | Arctic peat soil microbial communities from Barrow, Alaska - Barrow Graham LP Incubations 11-33A (SPAdes) (version 2) | ecosystem: Environmental > Terrestrial > Soil > Wetlands > Peat... | reverse complement strand
CAAAAAACGTACATCGGCGGTGGAGAAGAAAGCTACGGTTTCCTGCCTGAAACCTTTGCACGTGACAAGGACGCCGTTTCCTCCTGTGCTTTGATGGCTGAAATCGCTGCCTGGGCCAAGGATCAGAGCAAATCGCTCTACCAACTCCTGCTTGACATCTACGTGGAATACGGCTACTCCCGCGAGAAAGGCGTTTCTGTCGTAAAGAAGGGCAAATCGGGCGCGGACGAAATCCAGCTTATGATGCGCGACTTCCGTGCCAACCCACCTAAGGAAATCGCCGGTTCTCCTGTGATCCTGATCAAAGACTTCGATTCATCGGATGCCTTGGAGCCTGTTACCGGAAAAGCCTATAAGCTCGAAATGCCAGCCACGTCCAACGTACTGCAATATTTCTCTATAGACGGCAGCAAAGTTTCCATTCGTCCATCGGGAACGGAACCCAAAATCAAGTTCTACATCGAGGTGCGCGGCGAAATGGCTTTCCGCTCGGATTACGATGCTGCTGTGGCTGCTTCTGACGTGAAAATCAAAGCGGTGATGGCATCTTTAGGACTTTAAGTGGCCCAAAAAGGGAGGACTTTACTGTTTACACGCCAATCCTTCGTGGGCAAGGTGTCGAAAAACCTACTTTTTGGCTTTCAGTAGGACTTTGTAAACGGTGTTTGCCAAAATCCTGGCTCCTGCCTCATTGGGATGGATCTTATCCGGAAATAGTGCGGGCATACCGGCTGTTGCCTTGTGCAAATCGATGATTCTTAGCTCCTTTTCCTTTGCGACCGCTTTTACGTACGGCATGACACCGTGTACGATGATGCTGTCGTTAATGCCCCAGATGACAGAATAGGCCGTGGCCGGATAACAAAGAAAAATGGTTGGTTTGGAAGGCAATGCCCGAAAACTGTCGACCATGGCGGTCAGGTCTTGTTTGAATTCGGACTGAAATTTCCAGTTGTGAGGCTTTGTGTCGTTGGTACCGAGTTTGATGACGACCATGTTCGGTTGAAATGCCAATGCTTCCTGAAACATCTTTTCTTTCATGTAGGGCCAATCGCCTTTGTTCAATAGGGTACGGCCGCCTAAACCACAATTCTTCACCAAATACCCACTGCCCAATAATTGGCCGAGCACAGCCGGATAACTGTCGGTATTGCGGTTCTTGAGGGTGGAACCGTAGGTGATGCTGTTGCCGATGCAGGCGACACGAATGGTGTCTGCTGCCTGAAGGCTGATGGCGGCGAGCAAAAACAGACTAAGTAGAAATGATTTTGTCATGGTGCTTACAATTTCCTACAAAGATAGAAAAACCTGCCCAAATTAATAGACAGGTTTTTTTACGAGATGCTGTCAATGAACTTCAAATAGGGAGTCAAAGACAAGGCACTGATTGTGAAGCCGTACCGGAGCATACTTCAAGGTACGTGAGGATCGACAAGTAATAAGTAACGCAGTATTCACTTTGTGACCGTTTTCAACGTTCGGCATAGTCTAAGTAAACTTAGCCTCTGCACTCACTAATGAAAACGTTGTGCTTCCTATTTAGACCTCTGGATGGAGCTCGAGAGGTATTCTGTAACGCCTTCCTGAGTGGGCTTGAGGGCCCTATCCCCCTTTCTCCAGTTGGCCGGGCAAACTTCGCCGAATTCTTCCGTGAATTGCAGAGCATCCAACACACGGATCACTTCGTCCACGTTACGACCCAGCGGCATATTGTTTACCACCTGGTGTTGTACAATACCAGCCTTGTCGATCAGGAACAATCCGCGGTAAGCCTTCGGTTCACCAACGAAGGACTCGTTTCCATCTTCATCCCAAACTTCTTCACCAGCCAGGACATCGTAGTTTTTGGAAATCTGAAGGCTTTGGTCGGCAACCAAGGGATATTTGACACCTTCGATCCCACCTTGCTTCTGCGGCGTATTCAGCCATTTCCAATGAGCGAATTCAGAGTCAGTGGAAACGCCGACAACGACCGTGTTTTTGGAGGCGAATTCATCCGCTTTATCCTGAAACGCAATCAGTTCGGTAGGGCAAACAAAGGTAAAATCGGCGGGGTAGAAAAAGAAAACGACGTATTTCCCTTTGAATTGATCGAGGGAGAAGTTTCCGATGATTTCACTTCCGTTGATAACGGCTTTGGCATTGAACAAGGGGGCGGATTTTCCAACTAATACTGACATGATTTCTAATTTTTTTGGGTTACTATTTGATTTGACTTTTATCGTTGAACAAAAGTAATCATCTATTTACTCTATTGAATTGAATTTTGGATTGAATTTATCTATACAATGATAGAGACCTGCAAAACACCCCTTTCTTCCGTCAATAACAATCCGGACATAAGAAGCGTACTTCTTCCAGCACTTTTTGCTGTCGGTTTATATCCAGACCAACTTGAATCAGTGCATCCGGATTTTCGAGCAACTGAGTGCAAATAACCACACCTCTTTCCATCAACTGCTGCTTTTCCGCATTCAGCAGTTTGGTCAGCACCGTAATGGGGAAAATATGCTCCTCGTCGATGATTTCCTTCAAGCCCTTTCCGACAGGATAATCCCAGCTCAGCATCTGTAAACCAGTGCATTCCCCAAAGGATATGGCATCGGTGGTGAAACGGGTATTCGTAACCACGCAGCCGTGAAACGTGTATCCGGCATATTGCGGCAAGTCTTTGCGATAGCTGATAAGATCGTCCACTCTGGAACGAATGTACATCGGGACGTGCACATTGCCGTTCTTACCGGTGCTTTGGTAGTATTTGCATTCGATGAAATGCTGATTCATATCCTTAGTCGCGATCACGTCGACTTCGTGTGTGACACAATGACCCTGCAGTACCTGTCCTACCTCCACATGAAAGCCTTGCAGTTTAAACACTTGACCCACAAAAAATTCGAAGGGGTAGCCGGTTGGGCCCATTTCCATCATGGCGTTCTTCAGTTTGTACCTGGCGGCTAAGCCCAGTTGTTTCTTTCGAAGCAGTGCAAAAGCCCTGTCGTAGATTTTTTTACTGGTGATGCCGTCGTACATCCACGATTCTACATCGGTGATGACGGATTGAATGGTTTCAGCGTCCGCGCCCGAACGATGAAGTGAGGAAGATAATTTATTCCGTGAGAAAGGTTCCATATCGCCGGAGACCTTTCGGATCATGTTTTTTTTTAACATTGGATCATAAATTTGCGCCGAATCGGTTCACAAATATAACAAATCTGAACAGCAATTTAGAGCCGTAAGGTGAGATTAACAATCCTAAATATTTTATTTATAAACGCTTTATCTATCTTTGGACACCAATCAATCTTCGCATGATTCTTCTAAAGCCCCTTTATATTGTCCTCGGAACCATTTCTCTACTGCTAGGGATCATCGGTATCATTGTGCCGGGATTGCCGGCCACACCGTTCATGCTGCTTACGGCATGGCTTTACCTGCGCGGCTCCGATAGGCTTTACAACCGGCTGCTGAAGCACAAATACCTGGGGAAATACATTGATGATTTTCGTTCAGGCAAAGGCATGACGATGTGGTTCAAACTGGGTTCACTCGTTCTCATGGTCATCATGGTGACTGTCTCCTGTAAATTTTTTATCGAAGCCTACTGGCTCAAACTCTTTGTGATAGGTGCGGCCCTACTCGGTGCAGTGGTGATGATGCTGGTCATTCCCACCCAAAAGACAAATTAAAATTGTGTCGTATACTTCTGGACGCAGTCAACAATCGGAACATTTCATTGTCTTTTTGGGAAAGGGTTACGGTAGTGTCAATCCGAACAATTACCCGGATAAAGCCTATCAGGTCAACATTGAATCAGCAGGATGGCGATATGGTTATGTGGCACTAAAAAAGGACGGCACGCGTGTTTACGGAAAACTATACTCGGCCAAAAGCGGTAAAGCAACCTTTAAAACACCCGCTGATTGCAGCGACCTTTGGTTTGTCGTACTCGGTGCTCCTACCAACTATTGGATGCATGCCTGGGACGATAAAACGGATAACGATGAACAATGGCCCTATAAAGTCAAATTCAACGGAACAAATATTTTCGGCGCCATCGATTTCAAGGCCAGCGACAAGCCGCAAGGCATCGTTTGAGTGAAAGCGAAATATTCTAACAATCCAATAATTGATTTCTGTTAAGAATGCGGAAGTTTTTGCTTTTGGTCTGAATGAGCTTTTCATCCTCCAATTGTTTGATACAGCGGGCCAGTGCTGGCCGGGTCACTCCGAAGATATCGGCCAGTTGTTGCTGGGTGTGGGGTATGGTGAATTCAGCCAGCGGGGTTTGGTCGTTTGCACGTCGTTGGGAGATTTCCAGCAGGTAGCGGGCCAGTTTACTTTTGATGGTGCCGAAGCGTTGCATACGAAGTTTCTCGGACAAGAACCGGCTGCGGTCGGCCATACTGTTGAGGTAATTGGTCAGCAGTCGGGCATCCTGTTGCATTATGGCTGTAAAAGAATTGCGATGAATGGCCGTAATTTCGGTCGGAGCAGCAGCGATAATGGATACTGGAAGCCTGTTTTCGGAGGTATACAAAAAGGCAGGCGCGATGGCTCGTGGAGCCTGTATTTCTTCAATCAAGGTGCTTCGACCTAGGGCATCGGTCATTTCACCTCGTACAAATCCCTCTGAAACGATGAGCAGATGTTCGTATAAACTGGCTTGCAAAGCAATAAGCTCGCCGGTACGATAGGTTTTCACAGTAAAGTGGTCTGCCAGCAAATTGGAGATTTCATCCGGAGACAAGCCACGGAACAAGGGGCATTGAAAAAGTTTGGACATTTTTCTAATAAATGTTTTTTTTCAAAGATAGGCATTTTGTAACATTAGTTACAAAATAAGCTCGATTTGCTAGTGTACTTTTGCCGTATTCTAAAAAAAAGAACTATGAAACGGACCATCATTAAAATCGACGAAAACCTATGCAACGGCTGCGGCAATTGCGTCACCGGCTGCCACGAGGGCGCCCTTCAACTCATTGGCGGTAAGGCCGTCATGGTGAGCGAACTCTATTGCGACGGGCTCGGTGCCTGCATCGGTGAATGCCCTGTGAATGCCATCGTCCTGGAAGAACGGGAGGCTGAACCCTACAGTGAATCGGCAGTGATGGAACGCATTTCAGGCAAAGGCGAGGCCGTGATCCTGGCGCATTTGAAGCATCTGAAAGATCACGGTGAAAAAAAACTGGTCCAGGAAGGTGTGGCCTGGCTGAAAGCGCACAACCTTGATTTTGATGTAGCATTGTTGCACAAGCAGGAAACATTAGCCTGTGGCTGTTCCGGTTCGCACGAAAAGACCTGGAGTGAACCCGCCACAGCAGTGGGAGCCAACCTGCCGAAAGCTCCGATTTACGAAGCTTGCCAGGTTCCGGGTGGTGTAGCCCCAAAGGGTTCAATGCAGGGTCTCCGCCCGACATTTACCGCTGGACCTGTCCCTGTTTCTGTGACGGAGCAACCCTCCGAGCTGCGCCAGTTCCCCGTCCAATTGCATTTATTGAATCCACAAGCACCCTATTTTGAGGGAGCAAACGTCTTGCTGGCCGCCGATTGCACGGCTTTCGCCGTTGGCAACTTTCACAGCAAGTTCCTGAAAGGCAAGAAACTGGCCATCGCTTGTCCCAAACTGGACAACAACATCGAGCACTACCTGGAAAAACTGGAATCCATGATCGACGATGCCCAGATTGACGAGCTTACTGTCATGATCATGGAAGTGCCTTGTTGCAGTGGTTTGGTCGGTATCGCCAAAACGGCTCGGGACAAAGCGAAGCGACATGTGCCCATCAAGGTCATCGTGGTTTCGGTGCAGGGAGAGGTTAAAAAAGAGGAATGGTTGTAATGCTGGTCATCCGGGCGTCGAATTATTATTATTATCGCCACTATGATGGCAGTTATATCGCATAACTACCACTATAGTGACGATAATGTTTTTTGCTTTGGACTTCGCACACTGCAATTGAGCACCCGGAATTCAAGGAAGCAAGCTTTAAAACAGCAAGCCAATGGTAAATAATAGCCCGAAAATCAACAGATTGCGGGCTGTTTCTCCCAAAAGCGCATTCAAGGCCTTACCCTCCCGGATGCGGCACATTTTTCGCCAGGTCAGGTAATGAGGAATCAGGTAAAGAAAGGGTAAAACTGCTGCCCAAACGGCTTCCTTCAAAAAGAACAAACCCAACAGTACCACTAGTATACCGTTCAGCAGGTAAAAATAGCGGCCAAAGGTTTCGCCGAAGAGGACGATGGTGGTGCGCTTTCGACAGGCTTTGTCGTTTTCACGGTCACGGTAATTATTGATTACCAGGATGTTGACAGCAGGTAAACCGACCATGGCGCCTGCTAAAAAAACGAGGGGTTCAAAAGTAAGCGTTTGTACGTAAAAAGAAAAGACCACCGCAACGAATCCGAAGAAGGTCAGGACAAACAGGTCGCCCAAACCGTTGTAGGCTAAGGGCCAAGGGCCGGCGGTATAGGCCAGCAAGGCCAATACGCAGCAAATACCGACCAGGATCATTTCCCAACCACCGAAATAAACAAGTCCAAGGCCGAACAGACAGGCCAGCGAAATCACCACCATCGTACCAATCAGCATGCGTTTGGGTGCAATCCAACCGGAAGCAACAGCGCGGGCGGGGCCCAAACGGTGTTCGTTGTCGGTTTTCTTGACGTAATCAAAGTAATCGTTGCTGAAATTCGAGGCGATTTGGGCCAACAAAGCGAACAGCAGGCAAAGCAAGGCCGGAAGCCATTGAAAACGGCCGAAATGCACAGCCAGTCCGGAGGCAACCAGCACTGGAACCGAACCGGCAGCCAAGGTTTTAGGACGAGCGGCGAGCAACCAGGCTTTGACGGAATTTTGTTTGATCTCGGACATGGGATATTTTTCCGTAAAAGTACAGTCAAAAAATCAGATTAATGCTACTTTTGCTGAACAACTGTCTTAACATTCCAACAATGCAGGAAATTACATTAATTACCCCGACTTTTCTTTTCTCGGCCATTTCCTTACTGATGCTGGCCTATACGAACCGCTTCCTCTCGTACGCCCAATTGGTTCGAACGCTGAAGGACAGATACCTGGAGAATCCGGATGCGTTGACCGCCGCTCAGATAACCAACTTGCGGAAACGCTTGACGCTGACGCGCAACATGCAATGGTTGGGCGTGGGCAGTTTGCTGCTTTGCGTGGTGACCATGTTTGCCATTTACATTGGTTTTCAGACTATAGCTGCCTGGATTTTTGGTGCTGCACTGGTGTTTCTCATTTGTTCATTGGGCATTTCCGTCCGTGAAATTCAGATTTCCATCAGAGCTCTCGATATTTACCTGAGCGACATGGAAAAAATGGAGCAAGACAAATCCCTTAAAAGTACGCTGACCGATCTGTTCACGCATTCCTCCAAAAAGGAAGATACCACTGAAAAGCACCTTATACCATGACAGCCACTGATCTGCGCGAAGAAATGAAGCGCAAAAGAAATCCCGAGAAGGGCGGTTTTCTGCAACGTTTCTTCAAGACCGGACCCGGCCAATACGGTGAAGGTGATATTTTCTGGGGGCTATCGGTTCCTGAAACGCGCGTTTTGGCAACCAAATACCTAAAAATGCCGCTGGAGGAAATCGAGCTGCTTTTGATCGATCCGGTGCACGAAGTCCGCCTTGCTGCCGGCATCCTCTTGGTCAACCTCTATAAAAAGGGTTCGAAGGCTGAAAAACAAGCCTGTTATGAATTTTACATCGCCAATGCCACCCGCTTCAACAATTGGGATTTGGTGGATGTCACCTGCCACCACATCGTAGGCGGCTGGTTGTTGGACAAGGACCGCAAACCGCTGTATGATTTGGCGGTAAGCAGTAATTTGTGGGAACAACGTATTTCCATCGTTTCCACCTATGCACTACTAAAAAAAAATGATTTTGAGGATTGCATGAACATCTCCAAGATACTGCTTAATCACAAGCACGACCTCATCCAAAAAGCCGTCGGCTGGATGCTTCGCGAAATGGGCAAACGTAATTTTCTGGTCGAAACAGAATTCCTTTTGGAGAATGACCGATATAAAACCATGCCCCGCACCATGTTACGCTATGCCATCGAAAAACACCCTGAAAACCAGCGTCAAGCCTTCCTAAAAGGAGAAATGTAAGCTAAATGGTCCGGTTTACTTGCTTGACGCCTTTTACTGTCCGTATTTTCTTGATCAATCCGTTCAGCTGACGCGTATCACTCACATTGACAGTCAAATGCCCGTGAAACAAGCCGTCCGTGGAATCGATGCTGATGGAGCGAAGGCTCACACCCGGTTCCTTGGAAATCATGGACGTGATGTTGGTCACGATGCCGATGTCATCGTTTCCAACCACATGCAGCGTCGTCGGATAATTCGAGCCTTCCGCCTTGCCTGCCCATTTGGCCTTGACCACCCGGTAGCCGAAACGTTCCAGCATGCTTGGCGCATTTGGGCAGTCGGCCCGATGAATCTTGATGCCGCCTGCGGCTGAAACGAAACCGAACACCTCATCCCCGTAAATCGGGAAACAACATCTGGCTAGTTTGTAGTCGATTCCCTTGAGCTGCTGGTCTATGAGCAGCACATCTTCTTTGGTGTGCGAGGAAACCTCCGCCATTTCTACCACGAACGTATCGGCTGAACGCACCTCCGTTGGTTCGTTGATCGCTTTCTCAGCCTTTTCAAATTCCAGATACATTTCAATGACTTGGTTTACTTCCAGCTGTTCCGCACCAACGGCAGCAAAGAATTCAGTCACCGTCTTGAATTTCAGCTTCTTGATGACGCGCATCAGAAGGCCTTCATCGTACTCGATTTTGCGGTTCTTCATCCGCCGCTTCAGGTTTTCCTTGCCGAATTCGGCCTGCTTGAGCTCGGCTTCCTTCAGGGTCTGCTTGATTTTATTGCGCGCCTTGGAGGTGACCACATACTTGATCCAGTCCTGTTTGGGCGTCTGGTTGGAACCGGTCTGGATTTCCACCTGGTCGCCGCTTTTCAGTTCGTAGCGGATGGGCACGTTTTTGCCGTCCACTTTGGCGCCGACACATTTGTTGCCCAGATTGGTGTGGATACTGTAGGCAAAATCCAGCACCGTAGCGCCTTTGGGGAGTTTGAACAGTTCGCCCTTGGGCGTGAAAACGTATATTTCGTGTTCGTACAGGTTCATTTTGAAATCGTCCATCAACCCTGCAGAAGTGGTTTCAGCCGATTCAAGGATTTCGCGGATGCGGTTCAGCATTTCGTCCAGTCCGCTTTCACTCTTGATGCCTTTGTATTTCCAGTGAGCCGCCAGGCCGCGTTCGGCAATTTCATCCATGCGACGGGTGCGGATCTGGACTTCGACCCATTTGCCCTCCTGCCCCATCACCGTGATGTGCAGCGATTCGTAGCCGTTGCTCTTGGGAATGGAAATCCAGTCCTTGAGACGGGACGTGTTGGGCGTATGCATGTCGGTTACGATGGAATACGCCTGCCAGCAGGCCGACTTTTCCTGATCCTTGTCGCAATCGATGATCAGACGGATGGCAAACAGATCGTAGATGTTTTCAAACGGAATCTTTTGCTTTTTAAGCTTGCTCCAGATGGAACTGATCGATTTCGTCCGTCCTTTAATTTCAAATTTCAGCTCTGTTGTTTCACTGATGCGTTTTTTAATTGGCTCGACGAAATTCTTGATGTAGCCCTCACGGGAAGTCTTTGTTTCATCCAGCTTTCGGGCAATTTCCTGATAAACAACTGCTTGCGTATACTTCATGGAAAGGTCTTCCAATTCGGTCTTGATGGCGTAAAGCCCCATCCGGTGGGCCAGCGGTGCAAACAAATAGGAAGCTTCGCGGGCTATTTTTTGCTGCAGCTCGGGTGAATAATATTTCAGCACCCGCATCGTATTGAGCCGGTCGGCAATCATGATGAGAATAACACGGCCGTCCTGTGCAAAGGAAAGCAGGAGGTTCCTGAAGTTTTCCGTCTCGATCGCCGTGTTGCGATCGTAGAGTTCGTGGGCTTTAGTCAAACCCCGAAGAATGCCACCCACAGAAGGCCCGAAGATTTTTTCAGCCTCCTCCACGGTGAGAAATCCCGCCATGATGACGTCGTACAGCAAAGCGCTTATCACCGAAGAACGACGCAGACCCATTTCACTGGCTACCACATAAGCGGTATTCAGGTTACGAACCAAGGGATTGATCTGAGGCACCACCCGGTGAAAAACATCCGCTTCGGCGGCACGTTTCATGATATCCCTAAGTTCCTTCAGAAATCCAATGGTGGAATCATCCAAAACAAGACGGAGAAGTTTGCGGTACAACTTCAGCAAGCGAAGTCGTTCTTCATCAGAGAAATTCATGTCGGCAACAATTAGTAGCCTGCAAAAGTACGTTATTAAAGGAGAAAGATAGTGGATTTTATCTGAAATTTTTATCTTTGTCATGCAATCAACAACGTTACCTACATGATGTTTACTAAAGCAGATATAGCACAGTTTGAATCAAAAGACAGTACCTTGGAACAGGTTAACAGTCAATTGAATGATTTCAGGAACGGATTCCCGTTTCTGGAATTGGTCGGTTCTGCTTCCATCGAAAAAGGCATTCTCAAACTGGATAAATCTGCTGAAAATCAATATTTACAGGCCTGGGAAAACTACCTGAGCGAGGATCCTATCGTTCAAAAATTCATACCGGCTTCGGGGGCGGCCAGCCGCATGTTCAAAGACTTGTTCGAATTTCTGGAGAGCGAATTCGATACCCCTTCCAACGCTTTTATGATGAAGTTTTTCGCAGAAATCCATCGCTTTGCCTTTGCGAAAGAACTCGACGCGGTATGCCTCAAAAATACAGGCGATAGCATCGACGGCTTGATGGAAGCTACCAATTATAAAGCGGTGGTACAAAATCTGCTCCTGCCCGAAGGCTTGAATTACGGCTTCCTGCCCAAAGGTTTGGTGCGTTTCCATGCGTATGGCGACGAAAAACGCAAAGCCGTGGTAGAACATCTGGTGGAAGGAGCCTTGTATGCCAGGACCAAAACAAATCAAGTCCATGTCCATTTCACCGTTTCACCGGAGCACCGGGCCTTTTTTGAAGCCGAAGTGAAGGCTTCGGCACCAGCGGTTGAAAAGGGGTACGGCATTCAGCTCAACATCCGCTTTTCCGAACAGAAATCCAGCACCGACACCGTGGCGGCAGACAGTGAAAACAACCCCTTCCGCGAAAACGGTCAGATTTTGTTCCGCCCGGGTGGACACGGCGCGTTGATTGAAAACCTGAACGACCTGGACGGTGACGTGGTTTTCGTAAAAAACATCGACAACGTAGTGCCTGACCATTTGAAAGACACCACCGTGCGTTACAAGAAAATCATTGCCGGCATACTGGTGACCCGCCAAAAAAAGGTGTTCGATGCCATCCGTCTACTGGAAAGCGGGCAATATGACAGGGAGCATTTGCTGGAAACCATTCATTTTGTCCAAAACGACCTGTTCACCCGTAATCCGGAAACCAAGAACCTGGAAGACAGCGAACTGGCTGTTTATCTGATCAAAAAACTCAACCGACCCATCCGCGTCTGCGGCATGGTGCGCAATGTGGGCGAACCCGGCGGTGGTCCGTTCTGGGCATACAATTCGGATGGTACCATTTCGCTGCAAATTCTGGAAAGCACTCAGATTGATTTGAGCGACCCGCTAAAAAAAGAAATGTTCGAACAAGGCACCCACTTCAATCCGGTGGATTTGGTTTGTACCCTCCGCAATCACCAAGGCGAGAAATTCAGACTGACGGATTTTGTGGATCCGAAAACGGCCTTCATTTCCTATAAATCCAAGGGCGGCAAGGAACTAAAAGCACTGGAACTACCTGGACTCTGGAATGGAGCGATGTCAGACTGGAATACTATTTTTGTGGAAGTACCCGTCATCACCTTCAATCCGGTGAAAACGGTCAACGACCTGCTTCGTCCCGAACACCAATAATGCGACCGGATGAAAACGTCAAACAAAATATTGTCCCTGATCCTTGTGCTGATAGTGCTGCTGGGTTTATCCTTGGTTTCCCTGTCTTCCACCGAGAATATGCAGCAGAAGGATTTGGTAAAACTCACCACCAGCCAATACGGCCAAGCCTTCGAGAACTTGTTGGAAAACAGTTCGGCCCGATACGAACAACAAGTGGACGAATATACGTACTGGGACGACATGTGCATTTTCATGAAGACCGGAGATCCGGCCTGGTCGGAAGAAAATCTGGCGACAATCATACGCAGTTATGAAGTGGATAACGTCTTGTTGATTGCTCCCGATAATACGACCGTCGTTTACTCCTATCCCAACGAACCAGCGCAAATTCCTGAATTGATGCAGGATGCCAAACAAATTCTGAACGATCTTTTCGCAAAAAGATTGCTGAATACCTATTTCTATAACAAGGAAAACGGTCGGGCCGGTGTGATGTACACCGGAACCATCCACCCCACTAACGATCAGCAACGGCTGACCAAGCCCCAAGGCTATTTTTTCATTTTCAAGTATTGGGACAGCAAATTCTTACAGAAATTGGGGCGGATATCAGGCTCCGAGCTCACCGTGGTGACTAATCGCCAGCCCATTTCGTTCAACGATGAATCGGTGACGTTCTATAAGGAATTGAAGGGTTATTCAGGCAAACCGCTGGCATACCTTAAAATTGTCCGACCTGCCCCCTATCTGAAACTAAACCGTGATTTTTCACAGAACGTTTTCCTGATTTATGCCATTTCCGCCGTTCTGTTGATACTGATTGTGTTTTTTAGCTTGTATTTTCTCCTAGGCAAACCCCTTCGTGATCTGGGCAGCATTCTGAAAGGGAACAAGGCTGTTTTACCCAGGCTGAAAACGTTAGGAGGTGAATATGTTCAAATAGCTGATATCATTGAACAGTCCTTCACTACCCACGAAGAACTGGAAAAAGCCAAGATTCGGGCGGAGGAATCGGATCGTCTGAAATCAGCCTTTCTGGCCAACATTTCGCATGAAATCCGCACACCGATGAATGCCATCATGGGCTTTTCAAAAATTCTGCCCGAGCAGTTCGACAACAAAGAACAGCTGGAGGAATGTACTGAAATCATTACGCAGCGTTGCCAGGATTTGCTGGACATTGTGAACAGCATGATTGAAATGTCCAGACTCAATACAGGCAACGTACTGATACAATCCAATACCTACTACCTGGATGTATTGTTCAAGGAATTGAACGATCAGTTCGAAACGATCAGAACACGTTCTGGAAAGGAAAACATTGAATTCAATATTCATTCTTTGACCAGCAAAAAACTGAATGTAATCGTTACGGATTTCAGCAAATTAAGGGAAATATTCGTACACCTGCTTTCCAATGCCTTCAAATTCACCAAAGAAGGGAAGATTGAAGCCGGTTGTTTCGAAGATGCTGACAAGGGAATTGTGTTCTTCGTGACAGACTCGGGTCAAGGCATACCAACCGATAAGCAAACGATGATTTTCGATTATTTCACTCGACTAAACAACGAACTAACTTACAATCAAAGCGGTACAGGCTTGGGCCTCGCCATCGTCAAAGGGTTGATCGACCTACTTGGAGGCGCCATTTGGCTGGAATCCCAACCCGGCAAAGGCAGCACCTTCTTTTTCACGGTACCCTATACACAGTCTCCCTCCGTTTCTTAATAATTATTCAAAGTAGACCAGCAATCCAAAAAAATGAGTCCGATTACACCTTTTTTCAATCCAATAGAGTGGGTAAGAGCCTACCGCTACAACAAGCAGAATGCCAAGTTTGACAAATCGTCGTATGACCTGGAATTATACTTGTATTCTAAGATGCTGAACAACAATATGTTGCATTGGGGTTATTTTGAGGATATTGATGTAAAACCCGATGAAATTTCCCTGAAACAGATCGGAGAAGCTCAGCACCGTTATGCCAACAACATCCTGGCTCAGGTTGCAGACAAACAGCATCCTGTCCTGGATGTGGGCTGTGGCATGGGCGGACTGGCTGAACTGATGCTCGATCTATCGATGGATGTTGAAGTGCTGACCCCAAACAAGAACCAGATTGCCTACATCAGTGGCAGGCATCCGGAACTGACCTGCCACCGGTGCAAGTTTGAGCATTTCGTGCCTGCCGAACGCTACGGTACCATCATCAATTCCGAATCGCTGCAGTACATCACGCTGGACGAAGCTTTCCGGAAGGTCGATGAATCCATCTTGCCCAATGGCCGTTGGATCATCACCGACTATTTCCGGACCAACGACAACGAGCTAAACCGAGGTTCCCATCGCTTGGATGATTTTAGGGAACACGTCAGCCGGCACGGTTGGAACATTCGGATCGAAAAGGACATGACCCCCAATGTCCTTCCCACCATCCGCTTTGTCAACCTGTATCTCGACCGTTTCCTGGAACCGATCAAGCATTACGGCTTTGAGAAATTGCGTTACAAGAAAGGGTGGCTGTTTTACCTGACCGGTCGGCTTCGTACCAAGATCGATTCCAAAATTGCCAAGGAAAGGGCTGCCGTCGATCCTGAAATCTTCGTGAACGACAAAAAGTACCTGTTTTTTGTGCTGGAAAAGAGCGCAGACTAATTTCCTTAGCTGAATCAATTCATACTTTTGTGGCGAAATTTTAAGGCTTGACCGGTTTCAGCCCCAGTTTCCTAGCCCGTTCCAGCATGAACGTCCGGGCAGCTTCGGCATCGTTGGGGATGACGCCGTCCAAAATGGCATCCTTGATGGCGTCCTTAATCAGTCCGACTTCCTTGCAAGGCGATAAACCAAAAATTTCCATAATTTCCTCGCCTGAAACCGGGGGTTGCATGTTGCGGATGCGGTCCTTTTCCTCCAGTTCGCGGAGTTTGCTGCGAACCAGTTGGAAATTGCCTAAAAAGCGTTTCACTTTTTCGGGATTTTTGGAAGTGATGTCGGCCTCGCACAGGGTCATCAGGTCCTCAATATCGTCCCCGGCATCGAAAAGCAGACGCCTCACGGCAGAATCCGTCACGATTTCTTCGCTCAGCACAATGGGGCGCATGTGCAGACCGACCAACTTCTTGACGTACTTCATCTTGTCGTTCATCGGGAATTTCAGGCGACGGAAGATTTCCGGGACTAATTTTTCTCCGATAAAATTGTGGTTGTGAAAGGTCCAGCCGGCTTTGCTGTCCCAGCGTTTAGTCACGGGCTTGCCCACATCGTGAAAAAGGGCTGACCAACGGAGCCAGATGTTGTCGCTGGTCAGGGCTACGCTGTCAAGCACTTGCAGTGTATGGCTGAAATTGTCCTTATGCCCTACTCCATCCTTGGTTTCAGCCCCTTTCAGGGCAGCGATTTCAGGCAGGATCAAGTCGAGCAGGCCACAGGCATCCAGCAACTTAAAGCCAATGGATGGTTTGCGGGAGGCCATCATTTTATGGAGTTCATCAACAATGCGTTCGCCCGAAATGATGGCAATGCGGTCCTTGTTGCGTTCCATGGCTTCGAAGGCTTCGGGGACGATGTCGAAATCGAGCTGGCAGGCGAAACGAATGGCCCGCATCATGCGTAAGGGGTCGTCGCTGAAGGTGGTGTCGGGATCGAGCGGGGTGCGAAGCAGCATGTCCCGCAAGTCCTCCATTCCGTAAAACGGATCGACCAACTCCCCAAAACGGTCCTTATTCAAGCAAATAGCCAGGGCGTTGATGGTGAAATCGCGGCGTTTCTGGTCGTCATCAAGGGTTCCGTCTTCCACCACAGGCTTTCTGGAGTCTAAGTGATAGGACTCCCGACGGGCTCCGACGAACTCGACTTCAACGCCGTCCTGTTTGAGTTGAGCGGTTCCGAAATTCTTGAAAACCGTGACCTGGACATTCTTTCCAAGTTTGCGCGCAACCAGCCTAGCCAGTGCAATACCACTGCCGACGGTCACTACGTCAATGTCTTTGGAAGGTCGTTTCAAAAATATATCACGAACGTAACCGCCGATCACATACGATTCGACCTGCAGTTCATCCGCGGCTTCGGAAATGATTCCGAAAATGCTGTCTTTTATATTTTCACTTAAATTCACAGTTTACCCTACTAAATAGGTTGTAAAAGTAACCATTTTTTTCATGGAATGCTGTACTTTTGCATGTTCTCAAGATTCTCTACATGATTGGACGTTTACTTTTTGCTTCCGTACAACTCAGCATAGTCGCCTTATTGTATTCCTGTTCTTCTGTCACTGAAGTTCGGCCTGACGATTACTTGATACGTGCCAGGGAACTGATTCACAAACAGCAATACCAACTGGCCAAAATCTATGTGGACAGCGTCCATATTCGGTTTCCCAAAGAGTACGCCAAAATTCGGGAAGGGCTGAGTGTGATACGCGAAATCAATTTTGCTGAACAGAACCGAACCCTGGCTTTCTGCGACAGCATGCTGGAAATCCGTCAGAACGAACTGCCGGCCGCTAAAAGCAACTTCACGTTCGAAAAAAACATGGAGTACGAAACCATGGGGCACTATGTGTACCGGTCACAGGTGCAGGAACAGAATCTGGGGCGTACTTTCTTGCAGACCAAGGTGGATGAGAAAGGCAACCTGGTGTTGACCAGCTATTATTGCGGAAGCCGTAAGATCAATCACGACAGGATTCACGTCTCTGCTCCGGACGGGACCTACGCCGAAACGCTCAATGTGCCTTACGATGGTGCCCTGAACTACCGCTACAACGACGGAAACACTCGGTATGAAAATGTTTGTTTCAGCCGAAAGAAGGAAAACGGGGTCATCAATTTTATCTTGTTGCAGGAGAAGCAGGGGGTCACGGTCACTTTATTAGGCGGTTCCCCGAAAGCGTATTTGCTCAGCAGGGGTGACAAACAAGCCATGCAGGCTGCTTCCAACCTTTCAGCCATCCTTTCGGACATTACGAAGCTGCTGGATGAAATGCGGTTGGCGCAGGCTAAATTGGATTACATTTACCGGAAGCAGAACAAGGGTTCTCAGAGTCAGGGGGATACTAGCAATTGAAATTTAATGATCCCTGCAATGGTTGTTGCAATGCCTTTGGCGTGCTTCGGCTGCGAGGGATAAGGTTTGGGATAATGTATTGACACCGTACTACCTGTTCAACGTAAACCTCAAACTGAATCCGAAGTCCGAAGACGTCACGGGATAGGATGAAACCAACGGAATGGTGGATTCCAGGTTGTAGAACAGCGTCATGTTCATGTTCCGCGAAATGGCATAATCGCCGAGCACTTCGACCACCATGGTCTTGTTGCCCGAAGAGGCCTGGGTATAATGGTCTTCAATCTTGCGGAGCAGGGAGAATTGGTTTTTGTAGGTGAGGTTTCCGGTCAGGCTCAGGTCGTTCTTGATTTTGGAATTGGCCAGGAAGCCCCAAGGATGGAAGTCGCTGATCTTGTAGTTGGTGCCGACAACCCATTGATCCTGGTCGGCTTCGATGACTTGGCCACCGGTGATGCTCAGAGTCATGGAGCGGGTCTTGCGCATTTCGGTCTTGAGTGTCCAGCCGTTTTTCAGGGTCGCCTGAACCCGGATGAGCGGATTGAAGGATTCCATCAGGGTAACGGAACCGACATCGTACATGGAAGACGGGGTCGGGTTTCCGCTCAGCACATCCTGTACATAACCCAAACCATCACCACCATCGATCCAGGAATTGAAGGAGGCAAAGGAGCCAACGTTGTAGGTGCAACTGTAGGCATGATTGAGCGTGACGTTCCGGAAGAATTTCTTGACGATTTCCAGGTTGGAAAGCCCATCGTACGAAACGGACCAGTTGGGCAACAGTGCTTTCAAGGCAGGGAATAGGCTGAGATCGGAATTGACGGCATTTTTACCGGTGTAGGCGGCCAGGAAGGCAGGAATTAGCACATCCGCCGAATTGGGTGCAAACGTCCCGTTGGCGGCATCGTAGGCGGTTCCACCCAGGCCTTTTTCGTTCAGGAAGCTCACGTCAGGATAGCTTTTACCGGTCAATTTGCGTTGCAGACGGGCCGTGATGATATCCCTGTTCTTCAGGAACCGGTCGAAACCGGCTGATTTATAGCCGTTGGACGATTTCGGCGATTCAAAGGCGGTGGTGATGGCAATTGTTGTCATGCTGAAGGTGCCGGTCTTGTTTTGGGGCATGTCTCCAAACATATATTGAATTTCGTTGTTCGCTTTCCAGTTGCGGTTGGCCAGCAATTCGACTTTCAGCCCGCGGACGAGCTCCACCGAGGACTTGATGCGCAGGTCGGTCATGGAGGACTGGATGGCTGGTGAGGTGATGGAATCGGCCACGATGAGCCAACCCATTCGTTTCGCTTGTTCCAAGTAGTTCGTTGGTTGCACGCCAAGGGCGAAATCCCAGCCCGGAGCCATACCGTATTCCGGAGAAGCACCGAACAGGTTGGACTCTGTTTTGAAACCTGGGATGGACATACCGTCGTTCTGGGTATAGTTCACCGATACATTTTTCATGGACATCAAGGCCCGGGCGGCAACGGAAGCGACTTTGTACCAACCTTCGTCGTCGAGTGGAGGTTTCTGATAAACCGTCAGTTTCACCTTGACATTATTTGCAGAAACGACGGACAAGGTGTTTTCATCCTTCACCCGCATGCGAACCCGAACATTTCTGCCGGAGGAATCGACCACCACGACATAGACCCGTTTGTTTTTCAGGTTGTGTTTGATCGGAATGAGCGAATCTGACACAAGTTCGAGTTCCATTTCGAATTTCTTGGCTTCCTTGACAGGCGGCTTCACGGGTGGAGCTGCCGCGGACACTTTCTGGTTTGGATCGGCAGCCGGAGTCTTTAAATCGACCTTGCCATCCGCATTTCCAGGCACAACTACTTTATTGGGGTCAGCCGTCTTGTTTGGATCCCGTTTCACCGGCACCACCTTGGGCTTGAGCGGCGCATCGAATTTCTTGTTGACGTTCTTCAGGAAATCCCATTTGTTGTACAGGTTGGTCAGGTTGGCGGTGGTCGTGAAGGTCAATATCCGGTCGTTGGAAATGATATTCCCCACATCCGTCTGCGTCGTGCTGATGGCGCTGCGGTCCCAGTTATAGACGGCATTGTACTGGGAACTGGCCGTGAGAAAGTCCAGCACCGGAATGCGGTTCATCGGAATCTGCCAGTTCAGATTGGTGGTCTGCGTATAGTTCAGCGGCGTTCCGAAATTGCGCAGGCTCCGGCTCACCGTATCTTTCCAGTTTTCATACTCGGTGGCGAACAACTCCTTATTGACAGGCGAATTCACGGTTTCTTCCACCACGGAACGGTTGTTGGTGGTAAATTTCATCCGAAGATTCTTGGTCAGGTTCCAGTTCAAGTCCAGGTCGGTGTTCCACATGAAATTCTTGCTGACGGTCAGCGGAATGTCCATGCCCTCAGACCCGGTTCCGGAAGACAAATCCCTCGACTGTTTCTCAAAATAATCCCGGATCAGGTTGGAATTGGCCGTGATGGAGTTTGGCAACACACTCAGGTTGAATTCCTTGATGATCTTCAGCCAGGGTGAATCCAGTTTCTTGGTCTTCGCAAACGGCGTCCAGGACTTGAACGGAGAGGAATAGTTGTAGCTGACTCCGCCTTCGTATTTACGGTTAATTTCGTATTTGGTCGTCGCGTCGCTTTCGACCGCTTCGGTGGAAGTGTATCGGAACGTGAAGTTGTCTGGGTCGATGGGCAATGGAATCTTGCTTTTCAGACCGATGCGCACGCCTGTCAGACTCAAGCTCTTATACGTCTTGAGTTTCTGGCTGTAATTCAGGATAGAGTCGCGGATGGCCTTGCTGGGCGCTGCTGCCAGTACGTCTTTGAGCAAAAGGTCTTCATTGAGGGGATCATACTTGGGCGTTGATTTCTCGTTGGAAACCGAATAATAGAGCGGAAAGTTCACCTTGGCTTTTTCAGGAAAGAAGCGGCCCATGTTGAAATTGAGGGACATGTTGTACTGCCCGTAATTGGTGATGCTGCGTTCTGAAACGCTTTGCTCCAGACCACCGAAACCGTCAGAAACGAAACGTCCGCTGGCGTTGATGGTGCCCAGATCGGACAAGGCCAGTACGGCACTGCCCAACGCAGCCCAGCCCCCCTTTTCCTGGAAACCGGACAGGCGCAGTTCGTTCATCCAGATTTCCACCGATTTCACCGTCGTGCCTTTGTTGCGGACGCCCACCATGATGGTCTTCACATCGGCCAGGCTGGGGTTCCCCATGATTTTGACCTTATTCTGGATATTGTCAGCATCGTACTCGGCAAATTCCTTGATGAGGGCACCGCTGGTCATGTTCCGCTTGGTTTTCAGGTCGGTCAGCAATTTGAACGGGATGTCAAAAAAGTTGTTGTTCGGCCAGATGGAGGTGGCTGTATTTACGAATGCAGGCGAAATCTGCAATGGGATCTCGTATTCGTAGTAATTGTTCTGATAATCCGTTCCAAGGCGCATGAACACGGTCATTTCGTAGTCCTTTGGGGGGTTCGGATCTTCCACGAAAGTCTCTGCATGAACAAACATTTGAAGGCGTTCGTATTGTCTGAAATCGTAGGATGTATTCTTATACACGGCACGGGCATCGCCTGGCGAGAGGTCGGTGATTCGAAAAGTCAGCGACTGTTCGTCTTCCAGATAGACACCGGGCTGACTGGGATCGGATTCCTGGGTGACACCCGGTGGCAGCTTGTAATTGATGGGCGTACGGCCTGAATTTTCTTCCAGACTCACCGTTGAAACGTCTACTTTGGCATCCGAAATCGGAGCAACAGCGTATAAATCCTTGGTGTAGTTTCTCCAGTCGCCCCGCACCAGATCCAGGCTGGCCAGACGCAGGATGGTGCTGTCCTGGAAATCGGTCAGGAACATGCGGATGAAGCGGATGCTGTTGAACCCGCTGATGGTCCCCACCTTCTTTTCATAGTCCGTGATGGGTACTTTGAACTGGTACCAGCTGATGGGGGTAGTTTCGCCGGGTTTGCTGTTTTTGAGAACGACGTTGGTAGTACGTTTGTCGTTGATAAAGTTCTTTCCCACCACCATATCCTGCGGACGGAGGGAAACGTGGTACTGATAATAGCGTTCCGTTTCGTTTAGCGTGAAGTCCAGGTTGATGTCTTCCACGTTGGGTAGCGTGGTTTCAGCCGTCGAATAGGTTTCACCGGATTTTTCGGTAGATTGGGAATTACCCTCCATGCCGTTGTAATGCTTGTACCGTTCCAGGATTCCGGTTTTGCGGGCGTCATAATCCGATCCGCGGAAATAGTGGTAATTGTCCCCCCCAGGGTCGTTCAGGGGTGAGAACGGATCGTCTTGCATCCTTGCCACCGCATTCTGATCCAGTTTATTCCGAAGATTGTCGAGGTAGCTGACCGTAGTGGGCCAGGTTGCCTCCTCGTCCGTGCTTAAACCATCCAGCCCCACATCCTGAGCATCGCGCACTCCGGCAGTATTGTCGAAAGCGTAGGCGGTGGAGGTCTTGCCGGAAACCTTTCCCCAAGCGGTTTTGCTGATTAGTGCCGTATCGGTGGGCGATGTGGATAGTCCGTTTTCAAACGAACGCTTTCCGTCCTTGAGTACGTCCTCGGATATTTCACCCAAGTTGAAGTACATATCCCCTCCGGTGGAAACGCCTGCCGTATCGTACACAAAAGGATCCATCAACCAGAACTCGATGTATTCCACATTGTTGGATTCAAAGTTGGTATAACCCGATTCGATGCGACGCATGATGCCGCCCCAGCGTTTTTCAGGGTTTTGCAACCAACCGTCCGTACCCATGCCGTTCCAGTCGAAGTTGTAGGGTCCTCTTTCTTTCGGATAGAAGGCCAGGTTCATCACCGACAGGATGCCTGTCTGGTTGTAGATTTTCTGACGGTTCGGAAAGATTTCCTTTTCCTGAACTGTTCGTACGAAATGGTTGGAAAGTTGATCGTAGTCGTTCCGGATGTGACTGGGCGTCTGAGAAGTACCGATCTGGGTGAAAATCCCGTCGATGGTGTACCAAGCCAACAAAGAGCGGTCGTACCCGTATCTCAGGTCGTCGGGCTTGGTTGCAAACGGAAATATGCTTGGCGTGCTGGCCAGAAACCATTGGGACATATCCTTCAGGTTGATGGTCTTTTTGGCCGCCTCGAAATCATCAATGTACGACATGTCTTTAAGTGCATTGGACGAACCGGCGATGAGTTGTGCAACTTCCCCATTTATGGTGAGTTGCGAAGGTTTGGTGGCGTTCAGGAACGGGAGTTTGTCAATCAGGTTGGTCAGGAATTGCGATTCCGTCTTGAACGACCCGTTCAGCCCCCAAATGGTATTGTTTACAGACTCGTAGCCCATGTCCACCTTGGTCGTCAGGGGCGTTTCCGAAAGCTTCATCACCGTACCGCCCAGGTTGAAGTTGTCGCTGAATTTGTAATCAGCAGTGAGTCCCACCATGGATTTGCGTACCATGCTGAACGTGGACTGGTCTTCGCAAGTGGCATTAATAGCGGTTCCGCTTGCAATTAGGGATTCGTTCAGGATGGTCACGGTACCGGATGCGTAATCCACCGAATAATCGACGTTTTCGGTCAGGGTTTGCCCGCCGGCAGTCACCATGACAGAACCCTGAGCGACGTTGCTGGCTCCCAATGACAAGCTGGCTCCGGAGGAAGCCTTGTAGGTGCCGCTCACCAGGAACTTGTTCTTTTCTGTGAGCTGCTGCGCCACAGTCAGCGTGGAATCGTAGAGTTCCTCAAACACGTATTTTTCGGCTACGGCATCGTTGTTGATCTTTTTCCGCAGGTACGATCCAAAAGGCTCCAGCACTGGGAAAATGATGCGCCCGCTGTTGGACTGCACCGTATAACCTTCTTTGTAATCGAATACACCGTCCGGATAGGCCTGCTCCCTGCTGTTGAGCCTGTCCATGCCCATCACGCGAAGCAGCAATTGGTTTTTGATAGCTCCTTCGTTCAAATAGGTGATGGCCGTACCGACGGAATCGCTCTGATAGGAGATCTGCAGGTCGAAATCCTGGGCTTCCAGGTTGTAGGCGCCGATGGAATAGACGTTTTTCATCATCAGGTCCCAGGTCGGTGACATAGGAGAATAGTCCGTACCCTTCAACAACTTCACAAACAGGGTATTGGGAGACGGGATACCATCCGTGGAAAATTCTCCAACCTGATAGTTCTGTCCGTTGTAGGTGAATTCGTAAGCCACCGCTAGAATTTCATCGCTATTCAGTGATTGACGCAGTGAAATGTACCCCAGCATACTGTTCAGGGTGAATTCGTTGGATTCCAGCCTCCGTGCGCTTTCCAGCCGTTCGTAATCCTCTCCCATCTGAATACCTTGAACGGACAACGGCTCCAGCGTAGCATTGGCCTGACTGAACTCACGGGCGTCGGCAAAATGCGTGGTAATCTCTCTATACAGCCTATTGCTGGCGTTGGAGGGCACTTGCGGTCCATCGCCTTTCCAGTAGGAATTGAAGAGGGTGGACGGTTCACCCAAATCGGCAAAAGCCACGATGTTTCGGGCATTGTCCAGCATGCTGCTCTTGTTGGTGACCCAAACTTCCACTTTTTTGATGACGATGCCGGAAGAAATGAAGGGCAAGGTGCTCATCCAGCTGTCATAATTGTTCCTAAAGTACTGAGACAGAAAGTAATGCCGGTTTTCATCGTATTCATCGGCCTTGACTTCAAAGGCACTGGTCTGAACGCCACCGCTTAGGCTGACCGATTTGGTTTGGGACTGTTGCTGGGAAATGACGGCGGCCATGTTCAGTTTTCCGAACTGAAGCTCCGTCTTCACCCCGAAAAGCGTCGAGCCACCAGTGATGAGTGAACTGTTGATGGGCATGCTCACGTTGCCGGCTTCCAGGCTCTTGATAATTTCGTCTTCCTTACCATCGTAGCGGAGCTTGATGGA
>Ga0209430_1000955_pt1 | contig 23956 bp, 24 predicted proteins | sample BarGraIncub1133A_FD_184504 | JGI IMG/M metagenome (GOLD analysis project Ga0209430, IMG submission 184504) | Arctic peat soil microbial communities from Barrow, Alaska - Barrow Graham LP Incubations 11-33A (SPAdes) (version 2) | ecosystem: Environmental > Terrestrial > Soil > Wetlands > Peat... | reverse complement strand
ATCCAGTGCGGTGGTCATGACGACCTTTACCGCAAGAGAATGCGGGATTTCCATCTTCCGCTCCAGAGTGCGGATGCACTGTAGCGCCTCCAGGCCATCGACTTCCGGCATCATGATGTCCATAAAAATTACGTCGTAGGGGCGCTTCGACTCGTGTGCCAGTTGGAATGAGTCAATCGCTTCCTGGCCGTTCACGGCAATATCGCAATCACACTCTGGTGACAGCAGTTCTTTGAGTATGCGACGGGACAACAGATGATCCTCAGCTATTAGACATTTCACAGGAGCTCTCCTTACATCACGGGGTACTGATTTTTAGGGTCACATTAAAACGACTGCCACCACCAGGTACATGTTCCGCCCACAGATGGCCGTTCAGCAGCAGGGTATTCTGACGGGCAATAGCGAGCCCCAGGCCCACCCCTTCATGGCGGCGGGTAAACGATCCATCACCCTGAACAAACGGTTCAAAGATTCGTTCCAGCATGCCTTCCGGAATGCCAACACCGCTGTCGGTTACAGTGCAATAGAGCGATTCACCATCGCCATCAGAACAGGTACGGGAAGCAGCCAGCGTCACAGTACCATGGGCGGTAAACTTGAGCGCATTGCCAAGAAGGATTTCAAACAGGCGGCACAACTTTTCCCGATCGGTCCAGATTCGGCGCGGCAGGTCATCGGCTATCTGCAGCGAAAGGACAAGCCCTTTCCGAATAAAGAGCGGCTGCTGTCCCGCAACAATCGACTGCAGGGTAGATGGCAGGTCGACCAGATCATGATGAAGAGCCCCGCCACCTTGAACATTCAGGGAACTAAACGACAGCAACTGATTGATCAGCGCCACCATGTTGTCTGCCGATTGACGTGCCATACAGAGATACTCAGAGGCCACCCCGTTCAATCCCTCTTCAGAGAGCAGATCGAGTGAGCCGATCACGCCATTCATCGGAGTGCGCATTTCGTGGGAAACCGTTGACATGAACGTGCTCTTGTCGGTAGCGGCCTGCTGGAGCGCAGTGCGGGCAAAATCAAGTTCAGCCATGGACTCTTTCAGTTCGGCCGTTCGCCGGGCCACCGTCTCTTCCAGCTCGGCGCGATAATTTTTTTCCATCCTCTGCAGTCTTGAATAGTCAACCGCCCGTTCGACTATTTTGTGCAGGTAGTCAAAATCGAACGGTTTGTTAACAAAGTCGAATGCGCCGTTTTTGATGGCGTGAACTGCCATCTGCAACTGTGCATGACCGGTCATCAGGACAACCGGAATATCAGGCCAGGAATTGTGAACACGCCCCAGAAATGCGATTCCGTCCTCACCCGGCATCATGACATCGCTGATAATGACATCGAACTGTCCCGATACCAGCAGGGTAAAAGCCTCAGCCGCATTCCCGGCACAGGTAACGCGAAAACTGTTCTTCTGAAAGCAGAGTGACAGCATCTGACAGATTCCAGGCTCGTCATCCACGATCAGTATATGGGGCATCTGCTGCTCTACCGGTTGTGTGGTTTCAGGCATATTGGAATCCCCAGACAACCCCTCCCCGCTCCCCTTATCAGGGGAGAGCTTTTCATAAGCCTCCCCCCTGACAAGGGGGGATTGAGGGGGGTTGGGTTTCGGTGCAATCTGCTACTTATTTAAAATCTTTCTTCGTCGAAATCACAAAATCCCTCTGCGCGGCGTCCTTTTGATGACAGCCAAAACAGGTCGTCACCGGATCGAGGCCGCTCGGCTTACCGTCTACGCCAAAACCGGCAAAAAGCCAGCCGCCGGTTGCCGCCTGACGTTTATCCTTTTGCATCAGCACAATCATATTTTTTGGGCCATCAACAGCCGGATTGCCCTTGATAGTAAAGGACTCAACAACGATGCGGCTCCCCTCAGCAAACTTGTTATCGGCCAGATACCCTTTCTGAGCCTTTTTGTCGGCGTAGATGTAATGGATGCCATAAAAGAGCGAGTTTTTGTCTGTGACAACCTTACGGTCACTTTTCTTCCAGGCGGTATACCCTTTGGGAAGCACAGGAGAAGCTGCTTCAGAAGTGGTAGCGGCAAGGAAGGTGGATAAAACTAATAACAGGACAACGAGTGTTTTCATGATGTGGCTCCTCCGGGTTTATTGTTGGAGGATACTATACTATCAGGGGCCTTTTTGTCACGTACCGATATGTCAACAGTAGCGGAATCTGGCGTGTGACTGTCGGAATGAGTGTTATCCTGTTCCAGTGTACTGGCACGCATCAGACTGACTGACAAAGCCGCCGCATGTTCAGCAGAAGCGCGTATAAGTGCAACGTACTGTTGAAGATCCCGATTGGCTGGATCATCTTTGTCGATCAGGGAACAGGCCCCCAAAACAGTCGTCAGGATATTGTTGAAATCGTCCGCCATCCTGCCCGCCAGAGCGGCCATAGATTCGGGCGTCTGGGGAGTGGTATTTGCTAAAACGGTATGATTGGTGCTTAATTTTTCCATGGCAGTATTAGGGTCAAGGTTAAATTCCCCTCCCATCACGGGAGGGGAAGCCTTATTCACCTGTTTTATTTTAATATTTTTCAAATGCGTCGTCCAAATCGTCAGCTCCGGCGCGGCCGAGTTCAATATTAACACCGCCGGTTCTATTGACACTCTTGGCTGTTTTTCCCGTTTTGTGCGGCGCTACAAGCGCTGTAGCATGGCGGCTTGACGCAATTTGTTTCGGAGCGACACGGCTCGGAGCGGGTAAAGCCCGACGCTGGCCGGTATCAAGAGTAAAGAATGCTATGGTCGCTTTTAGCTGTTCGGCCTGGCTCGAAAGTTCCTCAGTGGTGGATGCCATCTCCTCGGCGGCGCTGGCGTTTTGCTGAATGACCTGGTCGAGCTGCTGGATGGCCTTATTGATCTGTTCAGCACCGGTATCCTGCTCTTTGCTGGAAGCGCTGATCTCCTGTACCAGTTCGGCAGTTTTCTGGATATCGGGCAGCATCCTGTTGAGCATTTCACCAGCCTGTTCAGCAATGGCGACGCTGCTGGTGGAGAGTTGGCTGATTTCGCCGGCGGCGGATTGGCTCCGCTCGGCAAGCTTTCGGACTTCGGATGCGACGACCGCAAACCCTTTGCCATGTTCGCCGGCTCGGGCGGCTTCGATGGCGGCGTTCAAAGCCAGCAGATTGGTTTGTCTGGCAATTTCTTCGATAATAGATATTTTGGTGGCAATCTGCTTCATGGCCGAGACGGTTTCGTTGACCGCCTTGCCCCCTTCTTTGGCATCTGCGGCGGATTTTATAGCGATCTTTTCGGTCTGCATGGCATTGTCAGTATTCTGCCGAATACTGGAAGCCATCTCCTCCATGCTGGATGAGACTTCCTCGGCGGATGCAGCCTGTTCGGTAGCACCCTGCGACATCTCCTGGGCGGTGGCGGACATTTCCTGACCACCGGCGGCGACGTTGTCGGCAGCGGTTTGGACTTCCATGACGACTTCTTTCAGCTTAGCTACCATGGTAGCGAGCGATTCCATCAGGTCGTCATTATCACTTCGTTTTTTGAGTTCCACCATCAGATTGCCTTGGGCGACCTGCTTGGCAGCATCGGTGATCCCTTTCAGAGCGACAATGTTCTGTTTTATGGAGCCATTGATCTGTTCAAAGTTTTCGGATATCACCTTGGTATCTTCGTCGCTTGCAGCCACTACTGTGTTGACGTTCAGGTCGCCAACCGCCAGCTTCTCAAGATTGGTAAGCAATTTGCCAACTTCGTCACTTTGAAATTGGGCCTGTTTGTCGGCAACACGGGCCGCTTTTTTTACTGCGGTCTGGTCTGAAACAACTTCAAAGGCGGCGATAACGGCACCGTTGTCATCCTTGATCGGAACACCGGTGTAGTCGATATCAAGATTGAGAGAACCGGGATGGGCGTCGGTGGCGCTGCTTGAAAGCTGCCCGGTGGTCATGGCCCGTTGGCAGGCACATTTATCGGTTTTGCAGTCTGATGTGCGGAAGTGATCATAGCATTTGGTGCCGGCGACCTGCTGCTGAGTCCTGCTGCCGACATCGGCGCCCAGTTTGTTCATGTAGAGTACATTGAAGTCACGGTCAATGATCATAGCTGGCGCCGGCATGACGTCCAGCAGCCCAACCAAGCGACCGATGGTGTCGTTAACCCCGGCCACGATCTTGTGGAAGTCACCTTGATGTTTGGAAGCATCCGCGCGAGTGTTCAACCGTCCTTCCATGGCCGCCTTGGCCAATAGATCGGTATCAGCGACAAGCGCCTTGATCGTATCAACCATCTTTTTCATGGCGGCCATAACGCTGGTTGTATCGCCGGCTGCAAGCGTAATCTCTCTACTCAGGTCGCCCACTGCGACAAGATTTGCGACCTCACCAACCTCTTTCGGGTCAGCACCCAGCTGGCGCAACACCATTCGGGTCAGGAAGATGGCGGTAAAAATGGCCAGTATCACAGCCAACGCCCCCAGACCTAACATCACGTTTTTGGAGTTCTTATAGGTTGCAGTAGCTTCTTCGTGACGCATATTGTTGCGTTCGATATTGTGGTCAATCAGGGCCTGTATTATTTCCATTACTTTGCGTTCAGCCGGGGCAGCCTCTTTGCTCAAGATGGTTGCGGCTTCTGCATCTTTATTGGCAATACCCAGTTCGATCACTTTCAAGTTCAGTGTCTTGTATTTTTCAATGCCCTCTTTCAAGGTATTGATGATATCCCATGATTTTGTGTCTGTTTTGTTGGTCATCTCCTCAACTTTTTTGATGCTTTTTGCATACTCTTCGCTGGACTTTGTGATCCGTTGACTGTACTCCTGTTTTTTTTGCGAGTCGGTATTGACTATGATATTACGGACATTTATTCCAATGTTGCCGATGTCATACCGCATGTCACTCAGCGCATCGATACGCACCAAGTTGACCGTGACGATCCGTTCCAGATTGCTGTCGAGCGCAGACAGTCCCCTGATCCCGATCCCGGTCAGCACCAATAAAAAGATCGTCACCACTCCAAAACCGAGCATCAGGCGTTTACTCAGACTCATATTATTAAGCCAGTTCATAACTTTCCTCCTTGAATTTGTGGTAAGTCCTGTTTTTTTTTAAAATACATCACGAATTAACTTTAACTATCTCTGCACCGCAGCCAACTCTTCACCGGAAAATACTCTATCAATATCCAGAATCATCACAAAGTGCCCGTCATGTTTTCCCATCCCCTTGATAAACTCGGTATTGAGATGCGTGCCGATGTGCGGCGCCGCTTCGATCTGCGACGGCTCCATTTCGATCACCTCCTGCACGCTGTCGGCCAACGCACCCAGTATGGTGGTCTCGCCATCCATCACCACTTCAACCACGATGATGCAGGTGTTGACAGTCTGGGCGGTTTCCTGCATGCCGAACTTCAGCCGCAGATCGATCACCGGTACAACACAGCCACGCAGGTTGATGACCCCGCGCATAAAATCCGGCACTTGCGGCACCTTGGTAATGCTCGGCATCTCCAATATTTCCCGCACTCTGGCAACGTCGACGGCAAACACCTCGTCAGCCAGCGTAAAGGTCAGATACTGGGTTGTCTGTAACTCTTCAGCCATTGTATTCCTCCCCATTTGACTTGATACTATAAAGAATGGTCAATGTGTTTACATCAAGTGTGCCAAAGCGGGATCAATGTGAATAGTGAAGCGTGAAGGGTGAATGTATAGGAGGTTAGGCCGGTAAGATCAGGTGGTAATCGTGTATGACTGCGGCGGAAATATGTAACATGTTACGCTTATACCGTTACATGTTACATATATTTGGAGCACATGTTACATACTGCTTCGACGTTTACATCCAGTTCTGAAGGGGCAAGGCATTAGACCCGTCCTTGATGCGATATTCAGTATTGTCGCCAGCATCAAAACACCACCATCAAAGGCGGGCCGGTCACAGACCGCGCCCCTACGGAGAATATTATGGGCGTGTCGCCATTTTCTGTTCCCGGACAAATGCCAGCTCTATATCAGTAGCCTTGACAGCCAGACTGGACATTGACAGAAAACGGAGTCCCCCTTCGATGCTATCTTCAATAATACTGAGCGGTCCATCCTTCTGTTCTTTTATCTCTTCAGTGACAGTGCCGAGGATCAACTGTACGTTTTCATACAGCACCGCCTTTGCGTTGATCTTGGCATTGGCAGCAGCGTCCGTTTTATTCCGGATAGCCATGATACGATCGCTCAACTTGGCAGAAGCACTCCGCAAATCTGCAATTTCTGATAGTGACTGAGACTGCTTGGCTTTGCTTTGCGTTTCAGCCAGTTCCGCAAACAACCTTTCCAGTTCTTCAACGTCGTGGTAATCGACTCCGGCTTGCAGTTTTGTGTGTACGGACGCCGCTGAACCGAGCTTCTTAGCCTCTATACCGCCCAGTGCGATATATGAACCGCCGGAGATGGCGCCCTTATCTACAATTATCCGCCCGAGCGTCCTGATGATGCAGTTATGAATTTCAACCCCCACGATCACGTCGCCGGCGCACTCAACCGTCACATCGTGGATAAAATTGGCCCGCAACGTCCCGCCGCAAACGATACGCGCCTTGTCCTGACCATCCATGCCACAGAAGGCGACATCGCCATCACTGATAATGGTGCAGACACCAATATTACCGGAGACCGTTAACCCCTTGGACGCCGTAATATCAAAATTGTCCAGCACATCACCACGCACTTCAACAACACCTTTGAAATTGATCGAGCCGACTCTGAAATTAACATCTCCCTTGACAACAAATTCTTCCTCAACAGAGATTTCTGCGGCAGATTGGCAGAACCGGCCTGTCGCAGCGGCGATCAGGGTAGCGCCGTTATCCTCGGTACGAATGTTCTTGCCGACCTTCACGTGAAGTGGTTTTCCGGGCTGAGGTGGAATCGGCAAACCCATTATATTCAGGCCGGAAGTGCCCGGTTCGGCCGGAATGATGCGGCCGATTTCATCGCCGCTGGACACATTGATAAAGGTTTGTACGATGTGCATGTCAACACTTGTTTCGTCTTCACCCCCACTGTGGATCGCCGCAGAAGACGGCATGGATAACGAAATGTATTCATCGGCCCCGTTCACCGGCGCTGTTCCGGAAGCCAGCAGCACATCGACCTGCTGTTGTCCGGCAGCGGCCTTGACAATAAAATCATCGAAGGCCTGCTGGTCGATCCCATCCCGGACGTTGTACTGCGTCAGAAAGGCTGTCAGTTCATCACGGGTAATCATGGAGCCCTGCTCGTGCGGGACATAGCTGCAACGGCACTCAAGGCGATTGTCGGGTATCCGCAGGTACAGGCTGTAGCCGAGCCTTTTAACTTCAATACCGCCAATGGCGGGCGGTGCAGTAGACTGTGCTGGTTCGTGCTGATCTGCCATGGGATTCTCCTCGCTAACATTCAAATACTAATCAACAATCGTGCCACTAAAAGACGGGCGGGTCACAGACCGCGCCCCTACGAAGTCAATCCCATCTGTCGATAAAGCGTCATGCGACTGATGCCGAGCAGACGGGCTGCGCGGGCCTTGTTTCCACCAGATGCGGCCAGCGCCTCTGCAAGGGATACTTTAGCAACGGAAACAGACGGTGGGGGGGATACGTTTCTTACGGGAGTGTCGGCCAACGTCACACTGTCAAGCAGATCCTGCGGCAGGTCGCTGACGGTTATGATGGTTGTCTTGCAGAGGATGCAGGCATGTTCAATTGCATGCTGAAGCTCGCGGACATTTCCGGGCCAGTTGTAAGAGCGAAACAGCGCCATGGCATCGTCCGAGACAGCGGTGACCGTTTTGGAGAGCTTGGCGTTAAAGTAGGTGATAAAGTGTGCAACCAGCAGTTCAAGATCGTCAGAGCGGTCCCGCAATGGCGGCAGATCGAGACGAATAACATTCAGGCGATAATACAGATCCTGGCGAAAGGTGCCCTGACTGACCTTTTCGGCCAGACTCTGGTTGGTGGCGGCAACGATGCGCACATCCACCTTGATCGAGGATGACTCCCCCACCCTCTCGAATTCGCTTTCCTGCAGCACGCGCAGTAAACGCATCTGGATCGCTGGCGAGATATCCCCGATTTCGTCCAGAAAGAGCGTACCGCCATGCGCCTTCTGAAAACGTCCGATTTTATCTGATATGGCACCGGTAAAAGCACCGCGAACATGGCCAAACAGCTCACTTTCCAGAAGATGTTCCGATAGCGCCGAACAGTTGACCTTCACATACGGCCCCCTTGAACGCACGCCACTGCCATGCAGTGCCGCCGCAACCAGTTCTTTGCCGGTGCCACTCTCTCCGCTGATCAGAACGGTGCTGGGAACACCGGCAAGCGACTCAATCAGACGGTAGACCCGCTGCATCGGAGCAGAAGCGCCGATAATGCCGTGAAAGCTCCCCCGATTACGGAGGGAACGCTCCAGCTCCACCAGCTCGGTTTCATCACGGATAACGGCCACTGCTCCGCTGATCGTTCCGTCCGATTCAGTCACCGGCGTTGCCGTCAAGCTGATAATGCGCGTTTTCCCGGAGGGGGTACAGCACTCGATACGGCGGAGTTCACGGGAAACATTGCTGCTGAGCGCCTCCAGCAGTGCAATACGGCATCCGCCGCTACATCCCAAATGTATATCGGCAGCGTTACTTCCAATCAGGTCATCGCGATATCCACAGTGCCGTTCTGCGGTCGCATTAAACTGCGCCAGACGACCATCCCGATCGACCATAACAATACTGTCGGTGACTGTCCGGAAAATAGCATCCAGATTGGCACGGTAGCGTTCCCGTTCATCACTGAGCGCCTTCGTACCCAAGGCATGGCGTGTGACCGCAATCAGTGTCTCAAAGCGCACCGGCTTGGTCATATAATCAAATGCTCCCAGCCGCACCGCTTCGGCAGCCGACTCAACCTGTGGGCAACCGGTGAACATAACCACCTGTGTTACCTGTGCCGATTCCTTTATCTCGCGCAGCAGATCGATCCCACTCTCGTCGGCCAACATGATGTCGATAAAGGCCAGATCGTAGCGGGTGGTCTGCAGAAAACTCCTTGCTTCAGCGAGGTTAGCGGCGAGGTCGACCAGATACCCCTCTTTTTTCAGCAGGGTGCCGAGTGTAAAACGAATGCCGTCTTCATCATCGACAAGCAGAATGCGGTGTTGCTGTTGCAGCATCGGCACAGAAGGTCACCTCTCTAAATCGATTCAATGCCCATAAGGGCGGCGCTTGCTCCCCCCTACTTTGTTCAACAGGGGGCGCGACAAGCAGTGCCCGTGCAGCAAAGGGCTTTTTTGAATATAGTACATATTCATTGCTGCGCAACAGAATTATATTGAAAAGCAGGCAACAATATTGACCTGACCAACAGAGTGAGGTACTTTACCAGGCAGATTGGCAGAAGGAAGGAAGCCCCCGAATATGCAACGCCCATCTTGGGATCAGTATTTTATCGACATCACCCGCCTGGTGGCAACCCGTTCCACCTGCATGAGGCGTCAAGTTGGCGCGATTTTGGTAAAAGATCGCAACATTCTGGCCACCGGTTATAATGGTGTCCCGTCCGGTATAAGCCACTGTGACGCCGTCGGCTGCCTGCGGGAGCGCCTCAAAGTCCCCTCCGGCGAACGCCATGAACTCTGCCGCGGGCTGCATGCCGAGCAGAACGCCATAATCCAGGCTGCTAGGCACGGTGTCAATATCGACGGCTCGACCCTGTACTGCACCACCATGCCCTGTATTATCTGCACCAAAATGTTGATCAACGCCGGCATCTCAACCATTGTCTATGCTGAGGGGTATGCGGACGATCTCGCTCGTGAAATGCTCGCAGAAACCGGCATCAAAATCAGTCATTTTACCCCTGAAAATGTGGAGAAGCCGGCATGAAATGCCCTTTTTGCAATAATATTGACAGCAAGGTCGTCGATTCGCGGCCCGACAAGGGTGGTTCCGCTATACGTCGTCGCCGCGAGTGCGAGCAGTGCAACAAACGCTTCACCACCTTCGAGCGGATCGAGGAGATGCTCCCACAGGTCTGCAAGAAAGATGGGCGCCGCGAACCGTTCGATCGCATGAAGATTATTAACGGCATCGTCAAGGCATGCGAAAAGCGGCCGATTTCCAAAACGGTTATCGAAGCGTTGGTTGACCGTTTGGAGACACGGCTGCAGGAAGCGACCGAGCGGGAAATTTCAACCACAACAATCGGCGAGTGGGTCATGAAGGAGCTGCACGGCATGGATGAAGTCGCCTATGTTCGTTTCGCCTCGGTCTACCGTTCGTTCCGCGATATCAGTGAATTCATGCAGGAACTGCAGGAACTGTTGAAGAAATGACCACTATCGACTCCAAACATATGAAACGCGCCCTAACGCTGGCAAAAAAGGGGCTCGGCAAAACATACCCGAATCCAGCGGTCGGATGCGTGATTGTCAGGAACGGCACGATGGTTGGCGAGGGGTGGCATAAACGGGCCGGCGGGCACCATGCTGAAATTCATGCTCTGAACATGGCCGGCGACCTGGCACGTGGGGCTGATGTCTATGTAACATTGGAACCCTGCAGCCATACCGGCAAGACCCCCCCTTGCAGTGAAGCGCTGATTCGGGCAGGAGTCAAACGGGTTGTGGCCGGCATGAGCGATCCGAATCCGCAGGTTAATGGCGGCGGATTACTGGCTCTGCAGCAGGCCGGGATAGAAACGCTCTGCGGGGTACGGGAGGAGGAATGCCGTGCCATCAATCGCCCCTTTCTCAAATTTATATCGACCGGACAGCCATATGTTACCTATAAATGTGCCATGACCCTGGACGGCAAGATAGCAAGCGTCACCGGCGAGTCCCGCTGGATCAGCGGAGATGAGTCGCGTAAGGTCGTGCACCGCATGCGGGCCGACAGTAATGCAATCATGGTCGGCGTTGATACCATTATCGCGGATAATCCGCAGCTCACCGTTCGGCATATAAAGGGGCGCAACCCGCTCAGAATCATCGTCGACAGCCGTCTGCGCACACCGGAGAGCGTCACTGTCTTAAGCAGTCAGATGGCTCCGGGGACCATGATTGCCACCACCGAGACAAACCCAAAGGTTCATGCCCGCTACCTGAAAAGCGGAGCCCGCATCCTGGTCTGCCGGTCGGACGATGGCAGGGTGGATCTTCACGACCTCTGGAGTAAACTGGGTGAACTCGGTATCCAGTCTCTTTTGCTGGAGGGGGGGAGCCGACTGGCGGGAGAAGCCCTCAGACAAGGGCTGATTGATGAATGTGTATTCTTTTATGCGCCGAAAGTGGTCGGCAGCGACGGATTTTCTCCGTTTGCAATCACCGGCACCACCAACATGGCTCACTCAATACCGTTTCGCGATCTCAGCATGCGACGTGTCGGCGCAGATATTATGGTTACCGCACGTCCGGAGAATACATGTTTACTGGACTGATTGAAGCCACCGGCCGTGTGGCCTCCTTTCACCGTCGGGGCGAAGCAGGACTCCTTGCCGTGGAAACAACTCTACCGACAGCAGATATTGCCATTGGTGATTCGGTGGCTGTCAACGGGACCTGTCTGACCGTAACCGCCAAAAGCGACCGCACCCTGACCTTTGACGTTTCCCCGGAAAGCATTTCCCGCACATTGATCGGAAAACTCTGCAGCGGCAGCACCGTCAATCTGGAGCGGGCCCTCAGGCTTGGAGACCGACTGGGGGGGCATATCGTCAGCGGGCACGTCGACTGCGCGGGACGCCTGATCCGTTCCGAAGAACGTTCCGGCAATCTCCAGCTGCAATTCACTCTACCATCTGAACATGCCCGCTATCTTGTGGAGAAGGGCTCCGTAACGATTGACGGCATTAGCCTGACGGTAAATGCGGTTTCTCAGGAGGGCTTTTCAGTAAACATCATCCCGCATACATACTCCAATACCACGCTCGAACAGCTCAGGGTCGGCGACAGCGTCAATATAGAAACCGATATCATTGGAAAGTATGTGGAGCGGTTGACCTCCCCCTGGAAATCCGGTGGGACATTGAGTATGAAAACGCTCGCAGAAAATGGATTTATTTAACAAGGAAAGGTGCACCATATGTCCGTAGCAACTATTGAAGAAGCAATCGAAGACATCCGACTGGGAAAAATGGTCATCCTGGTTGATGATGAGGATCGTGAAAACGAAGGGGATCTGACTCTGGCGGCCGAAGCGGCGACACCGGAGAATATCAATTTTATGGCAAAACATGGTCGCGGCCTGATCTGCCTGACTCTGACGGCCGACAAATGCGATGAACTGGGGTTGCGCCCTATGGTGCGAGATAACACATCCCCGTTTGAGACAGCGTTTACCGTGTCGATCGAGGCGAAGCATGGCGTGACCACCGGCATTTCGGCAGCTGACCGGGCCCACACAGTCGTGACCGCCGTCGCGGACAATGCCAGCGCCAACGACCTGGTCAGCCCAGGCCATATCTTCCCGCTCAGAGCCCGCAAAGGGGGCGTACTCGTACGTCTTGGCCAGACCGAAGGTTCAGTCGACCTGGCTCGCCTGGCCGGCCTGAAACCGGCCGGTGTCATCTGTGAAATAATGAATGACGACGGCACCATGGCCCGCATGCCCGAATTAAAGGTATTTGCAAAAAAGCACAACATAAAAATCTGCACTATTGCCGATCTGGTGGCGTACCGCCTCAAAAACGAACGTCTGGTGCGCACCGTAGCCGAAGCACATCTCCCCTCCAAGTTTGGCGGTGAATGGCGGGCAATCGGCTTTGAAAACGATATCGACCATCTTGAACATATTGCCCTGGTAAAAGGGGAGCTGAAAAAAGACCAGCCGGTGCTGGTCCGTGTACACTCGGAATGTCTGACCGGAGACGTGCTCGGGAGTCAGCGCTGTGACTGCGGCGACCAACTGCACCATGCCATGGAGCAGATTGGAGCCGAGGGGAGCGGCGTAATTCTGTATATGCGTCAGGAGGGGCGTGGCATCGGCCTTATCAACAAGCTGAAAGCGTATGAACTGCAGGACCACGGACGTGACACGGTGGAAGCGAATCTTGAGCTCGGATTCAAGGCTGACCTGCGCGAATACGGTATCGGTGCCCAGATTCTGCTGGCGCTTGGCATCACCAAGATTCGCCTACTGACCAATAACCCGAAGAAACTGATCGGCCTGCAAGGCTATGGTATTGACATTGTTGAGCGAGTTTCAATAGAGACAGAACCAAATGACACCAACCGGGACTATCTTGAGACCAAACGCGAAAAGATGGGACACCTGCTGGAGAACCTGTAATGAGAATACTTCTGCACACCTGCTGCGGGCCCTGCGCTCTATTCCCGTTGCAGCAGTTGCGAGCAGCCGGTCACGACGTGACCGGCTTTTTCTATAACCACAATATTCATCCCTATCAGGAGTATGTCAAACGGCGGGATACCGCCATTGAAATGGCAGCGCATGAAGCAATGCCGCTGATTGTGCAAGACGACTACGACCTGGAAGGTTTTCTGGTTCACGTTGCCGCTGAACCTGAAAAGCGCTGCAGCTATTGCTATGCATCACGCCTTCGGGCGGCGGCTCAGGCGGCTGCCGAGGGGGACTTTGAAGCGTTTACCGCATCGCTGCTCTACAGCAGATATCAGAAGCATGACGAAATCAGGGGATTGGGAGAACAGATTGGGCAAGAATACGGGGTGACCTTTTACTATCAGGATTTCCGGTCCGGATGGCAGGAAGGAATCCGGCTTTCAAAGGAGCTGGGACTCTACCGCCAACAGTATTGCGGCTGCATCTACAGCGAGAAGGAACGGTATTTACAGCAGGGTACAGGGACCGGGGCTCAGGAACCAGTAAAAATCAAGTAACGGGTACTGCAATGCAAAATTTCGGAAAACCGCTGATTATCCTGGGGCTGTTTCTGGTCGCGGTCGGACTGGTCGTCTCTTTTGCGCCAAAACTCCCCACCTGGCTCGGCAGACTGCCGGGTGACATCACCTTAAAACGCGGCAATTTCAGCTTTTACTTTCCTCTCGCAACCTGCCTGCTGCTCTCAGCCATTTTGTCGTTCATCATGTGGCTGATCAGGAAATAAACGGATGCTAATTCCGAATCAAAACACAAAAAAGCCCGTGTTGCCACGGGCTTTTTTGTTTGCATTGTAATCACAATGTCAATTAAGCATGAATAGCGCTTACGGGGCAGGTATCCACGCATGCTCCGCAGTCGATACAGGTATCGGCGTCGATAACACGCTTTGAACCCTGCTCGCTGATAGCGTTTACAGGACAGGAATCCTCACATGCTGCACAATTTGTGCAATCATCAGTAATAGTATGGGACACAATTTCACCTCCTTATAAGATTAGCTCTCCAGACGGATAGCTAAATATGATCTACCATACCGATTTTTAAATGTCCAGCAAAGAAATCGACTCTCCGGCAAATCCACCCGCACATATTTTGTTGAATTCATTTCGCGTTCCGTGTATATATCAAAAACAGTTTTATTACAGCTAGTTATTTTAGTTTCGGTGTTATTTTTTTACTGATATTATAACTATATCAACCGTTTATTTGAGGGGGGTACACATGATCATCATGGCACTAAACTGCGGAAGCTCGTCGGTAAAATACCAGCTTTTTGATTGGCAGAAAATGGAAGTTGTCGCCAAAGGAATGGTAGAACGCGTTATTATCGGCGGCTCGTTCATCATGCATGAAATCCCCGGTCGTGAAAATTATCACCACGAATTGGACTGCGCCAATCATCAGGAAGCAATCGATCTGCTCATCAAGACGGTTACAGATCCGGTTCATGGTGTTCTGAAAAGCGTCAACGAAATATCCGCAGTTGGCCATCGTGTCGTGCATGGCGGCGAAAAATTCACCTGTTCCGTTCTTATCGACGAGAAAGTGCTGGATGCCGTGAAGGAGGTGCAGCACCTTGCCCCCCTCCACAATCCACCAAACATCGAAGGCATTGAAGCGGCCCAAGCCCTCATGCCGACCATCCCGCATGTTGCCATTTTCGACACCGCGTTTCATCAGACGATGCCCGAGCACGCCTATATCTATCCACTCCCCTATGAATGGTATGAGAAGCACCAGGTCCGCCGTTACGGCTTTCACGGCACCTCGCATCTCTACGTATCCAAGCGCGCAGCCGCCCTGCTCGGCAAGGATCCTAAAGACATCAACATCGTCACCATGCACATCGGCAATGGCGTTTCACACTGTGCCATTAAAAATGGCGTTTCAGTCGACACCACCATGGGGCTTACCCCGCTTGAAGGAGCGGTCATGGGCACCCGTTGCGGTGACATCGACCCGGCAATTCCCGCTTTCATGATGCAGAAAGACAACCTCTCAGCCAAGGAAATTGATAGCATCCTCAACAAAAAAAGCGGTGTAATGGGTATTACCGGCCGATTTACTGACCGGCGTGACGTTATCGAACACGCCAATGCAGGCGATAAACGGTGTCAGCTGTCTTTGGATATAGAATCGTACCGCTTGAAAAAATACATCGGCGCCTACATGGCTGCCGTCGGCAAACTTGATGCGGTCGTGTTCACCGCCGGTGTTGGCGAGATGGGCGCTGCGATACGCGAAAAAGCAATCGAAGGGCTTGAACACATCGGCATCATCCTTGACAAGGAGCGCAACAATGGCGCCATGACCCGGAAGAGGGAAACCCTGATCACCACCGACGACTCTCCGGTCAAAGTATTCGTCATCCCAACCGATGAGGAACTGGTTTTCACGGAAGATGTCGTTGGCATACTGAATGGCACCTATACCGATCACATGCATTTTCAGTATTCGTTTGCAAAAGCGGACTTTGTCAGAAAATAATCGGAGTAATTTATTGATATTAAACAGGAAAACCGGCGCTATGCCGGTTTTCCTGTGGGAAAAACAATTTAATAACACGGAGAAACGGAGTGCGCAGAGAAAGCAAACCTAAAAAAAAAGTAAAACTTGTATTGTGAAAAATGGGGTCTGGATTTTATAAAGATAACTTATTTTACTCCGTGTTCTCCGTTTCTCCGTGTTTAATTGCCGTTTGCGGGTTAAACTAATCTTTAATTCAGAACGACTTGGTAATTTCTCGAAGGAGCGAAGTCGCATACGATCCCTTCGGTAGAGAGAACGCCACCGTCACCGTATCTTCAGAGGTGCTCCAGGAGAGATCTCCGGCGGGCACCCGCAGCGGCCTCCGCTCACCTTCCATCCGCAGACCTCCCGACATATCAAAAGCAGACAGAGCCACCCCACCCTGCTCCAGAATTTCGTGTTCAAGTTCCCACGCCGCCCCTTCCGGACACTTCATCTTGCAGCCGAACATCGGACCGCTTGCTGAAATTTCAAACGCGGCAACCCGCTCTGCCTCAACAGCTGCATCTTCAACCAGAAAGCAGGCGCCATTGACATGCTTACAGGCCAGATCACCGTTCATCAACCCGTCGATGTTTTCAATCCGCCGCGCCACCGTACGATCGAACAGAAAAGATTGGGCAGCAGAAAGATATAGTTTTTTCATACGGGGATGAATCGCAGAAAATGCTTTTTCATATTCTCCTGGACGAGCGACCAACCGCTGCAGCACGTCGCGCTCGCCGCGGCAGTGGCGGGGAAAAAGTCGCAGCGCTTCGCTCAGATCCCCCTGCCGATAGGCGCAGATTGCGGCGGACCACTCTTCATCCCGCACCGCGTCAGGCTCGCCGATCAGATGGTCCACGCACCCGTGCCAATCGCGACGCAGCATGGCTGCGCCGATCAGATGTGAATTCCCCTGCGCGCCATAGCGTTGATAGCCAAAATAGTTTGGAACTCCGCGCGTGCCGAGTATCGCCAGAATTGCCGGAACCAATTCAGAGATAGCACCGGAAACACCCCGGATGACGATACGAAAGTGATTCCCCTTGAGATGCCCCACCTTGAGCTTGTTGGAGTGACGGTGTGCCGATATGACCGCGATGCCACCCAGTTCCAGGGCAAGAGCTTTCTCGGGGGTGAGCCATTGAATAGAAATCGTCTGCCGTGTAACACCAACCGCATCCTTCATACCGGCATAGCCGATATCCCGCTCCGATACTTTCAGATTTTTGGCAATACGGCTGATCGCCTCCAGCGTAGTAATGCCCCGCTTTTCGATGGTCAGGTAGCAATGCTCACCGGAACCGCAGGGAAGATAGGAGGGGATTTCTTCGACAAGGAAGTCCTCGGGCGATTCTTTGATCGTTCCGCCGATGCCCGGAACCTGACTCGTCAGATAGGGGTGGATGTGCTTCGCATCGACACACTCAATCACCCAATCCCCCGCTCTGCCGTAACGCCTCATAGAGAACGATTCCGGCCGAAGTTGAAAGATTGAGACTGCGCACCTTTTCAGACGGCATCGGAATGGTAAAAGTCGTCCCCGGATTGGCGCGCAGGAGTTCTTCCGGCAACCCTTTGGTCTCTTTGCCGAATACAATGTAATCCCCCGGCTGAAAACCGGCTTCCAGATAGCTCCGTTCGACCTTGGTGCTCAGATAGAAGAACCGCCCTTCCGGTGCGGCAGCCTGCAGCGTTTCGAGATCAGGCCACTGTTTCAGAGCAACAAATTCCCAGTAGTCAAGCCCGGCTCGCTTGAGATAGCGGTCATCGAGAGAAAAACCGAGTTTCCCGACCAAATGCAGGACCGTTCCGGTAGCAGCGCACAAACGGGCAATATTGCCGGTGTTGGGTGGTATTTCAGGTTCAATCAGTACAATATTAAATGGTTTCATAGCTCGATTGTATACCACTATTTGCAGCTGCCATGCTTGCATTTTTTTTACTGCAGAGCTATTGTGTTTGATCAAAATTCCATAGCATCTGGAGATTCGGTCATGAAAATAATTGTAACTGATGAAGTCTCAGCAGAGGGTCTGGCACTCTTAACCCAAGAGCCCCGCATCCAGCTGGACGTAAAGCTTGGTTTGAAAAAAGAGGAGCTGTTGGCGGTCATTGGCAACTATGACGTCATCATTACCCGTAGCGGCACGACCGTGGACAAAGCGCTGCTCGATGCAGCCCCCCGCCTGAAGATGGTAGCCCGTGCCGGGGTCGGCATTGACAATGTTGATGTTGACTATGCCAGTTCAAAAGGGGTGATTGTTGTCAATGCCCCATTTGGCAACACCAACAGCGCTGCGGAACATACAATGGCGCTGCTCCTTTCATTCTGTCGCAACGTTCCGATTGCTCATTCCAGCCTCAAATCCGGCGAATGGAAACGGGCCCCTTTTACCGGATACGAGCTGAAAGGTAAAATAGCCGGGGTAATCGGTATCGGCAAAGTCGGCGGACGCGTTGCCACACGCCTGAAAGCTTTTGAATGCGAGGTGCTGGCCTGCGATCCGTACATTTCCGTCAAACGGGCCCACGACCTGGGGGTCAAGCTGGTGTCTCACGACGAAATATACAAAAACTGCGATATTATCACCGTCCACACCCCGCTCAACGAAGAGACAAAAGGGATGATCGGAGCACGTGAGTTTGGCCTGATGAAAAGCGGAGTAATCGTTCTCAACGTGGCTCGCGGCGGCATTATCGAAGAACAGGCGATGCTTGACAACTTAAACTCCGGTAAAGTGCTCGGTGGAGCCTTTGATGTTTGGAGTCAGGAACCGCCATCGACAGACGTTCTCAAACAGCTGATTGCACATAAGAACATGGTAGTAACTCCGCATCTGGGGGCCAACACACATGAGGCGCAGATCAATGTCGCCGTCGACGTTTCACAGGAAATCATTAATTATCTGGATGACAAACCGCTCGAAAACGCAGTCAACATCCCTCGTTTTGACATGGCCCTGATGGACCAGATGCGGCCGTTCCTCAATCTGATGAGCGTCATCTGTGATTTTGGTGTCCAGCTGGTTGACACGAACCTGGAGAAAGTCACCTTCGGGTTCAGCGGCGCAATTGCTCACTACGACTGTTCACCGCTGGCCGTGTGCGGACTTTCGGCACTCCTGAACCGTAAACTTGATCAGGACGTCAATATGGTTAACGCCAGTCTGATTGCAGAGCAGATGGGGATTGTTATTGAAGAGTCAAAATCCACACAATCAGACGCCTTCTCCAATGTCATCACCCTCACCCTCGAAGGGCAGGGAAAACGCAGACTGGTTGCCGGCACCCTCTTTGAAGGACAACCGCGCATCGTCCGCCTGCGTGATTACTCAATGGATTTTACCCCTGCCGAACATATGCTGTTGTTGAACTACGAAGACCGCCCCGGCATGATCGGCAAGATCGGCACCATCATGGGGCAGCATGATATCAACATCGCTTCGATGAACCTCGGCCGCAGCGAGAAAAAAGGCGAGGCAATGGTCATCTTGTCGCTTGACTCTCCTGTCCCGGCACCGGTTGTTGGCGAACTGCAGGCGGCTACCGAAGCATCCTTTATAAAAGCCCTAATAATGAGGAGCGGTACCTGTTCTCGTAATTGCGGCTGCGGCGTATAGCGGAACAGGTGCGTACACTTTATGCAATTTCCTCACATTGACCCTGTATTCCTGAGCATCGGCCCGCTCCAGTTCCGCTGGTACGGGCTGATGTACGTCCTCTCCTTTATTGCCACCTATTTCATCATCCGCTCCGAAGTCAAGCGCAAGCAGCTCCACCTGACGAGCGATGATGTTGCCGATCTGGTTTTTTACGGCGCCATGGGTGTCGTTCTGGGAGGTCGCACCGGCTACATCCTGTTCTACAACCTCAGCTTTTATCTGGCTAATCCGCTCAAACTCTTTGCCGTCTGGGAAGGGGGGATGTCGTTTCACGGCGGTTTTTTAGGGGTCGCACTTGCGTTTCTGCTCTATGCCCGTCGCAAGAAAGTGCCATTTATGGCGTTATTTGACATGGCGGCGCTCTGTGCACCGGTCGGATTGGGATTGGGGCGAATTGGTAATTTCATTAACGGGGAGTTATATGGCAGACAGACCGATACACCGTGGGGGATTATTTTCCCCAACAGTGACGGCGTTCCCAGGCACCCATCACAACTCTACGAAGCGTTTCTGGAAGGGCTGGTCCTGTTTTTAATTGTTCGTTTTGTGTCGCGCAGGTATTCCGCGACCGGAATTACCACCTGGTCATTTGTTGCCGGATACGGACTTTTTCGCTTCATTGTTGAATTTTTTCGTCAACCCGATGCCCAACTGGGCACCTTCCTCGGATTATTCTCCATGGGTCAGCTGCTCAGCCTGCCGATGTTCATCGTAGGAACCTGTGCCGTTGTGCTGTTGGCACGACGGCAGGCGATACAATAGTACTGCGCTCACCATTGAAAAAGTCCTGATGTGCGTTATAGTGTAAGAGAAAAAACAACCGGGAGGCTACGATCATGATCAGCAAAAAAATGTCAGACGCGCTTAACACCCACATGAACCTGGAGCTTTTCTCCGCCAACCAGTACCTCGTCATGTCGTCCTGCTCCAACGAAATGGGCCTGAAGGGAGCCGCCAACTGGTTCTTTGTGCAGTACCGCGAAGAGATGATTCACTTCATGAAGTTTTATACCTATCTGACCGATCAGGGTGTGGTTATTTCCGTGCCTGCAGCCAAGGCCGTCCCCAATAAATATAAATCTCTGTTGGATATGGTGCAAAAAACCCTTGCCCACGAGCAGATGATTACCTCCTGTATCAACAACCTGAGTGAACAGGCCGTTCAGGAGAAGGATCATGCGACCCAGATCTTCCTGCAATGGTTTGTAACCGAGCAGATAGAAGAGGAGAATAACGACCGCGATCTGATTGCCAAGCTCAAGCTGGTCGGTGACAACGGGCACGGCATCCTGATGATCGACGGAGAAATGGGGCAGCGCGTCTTTGTTGCGCCGGTAGGCTCCCCACTTGCGGTGTAGCGGATGACGATGAAGATCCGCTTCTGCGAAAACAACAAGGGCAAAGGGAAGGTGTTCCGGCGACTGGAAGAGGAGTTCCCCGATCTGAATATAAAGATCAAGAAATGCGTAAAGCAGTGCGGCAGTTGCCGTGAACAGCCGATAGCGGTCGTCGACAAGGTGAAGGTGACCGGCAAAGACGGCGACGATTTATATCAGAAGATTGTCGAGATGCTGCGAAAAGATGCCGCGGCAGAGTGACAAATGAGGGCCGGAAAATATATTTTCCGGCCCTCTTCTTTTACCATCCACTTCCTTTCCCTCTACCGACCGGTTCAGCGCATGCAGCCAGCCCCGAGATCTCCCCTGTCATCCCGTAACCTCTGATGTAATCAGAACCATGCATCAATCAGCTGTGTTGCCGTTTGATGGCGGAAGTGGGTGAGAAAGAGATGATCGCTCCCCTTGAAAAGCGGCTTGAATCCTGCCTTCATGTAACTTTTGCCGAGTTTCTTGGCAATTGTTTTCTGTGCAGTTTCTGTCAAACGGGGCAGTTCCCACACACCTGCCGGATTGTCGGGGCCATCAGGATTCATGGGCCATGGCTTCAATGCCACGATGTCCTGTTCACCAAACCGCTCGGCAATCGCCAGCGCCAAGATGCCGCCCAAGCCCTGGCCGCGGTATTCCGGTTTCAGGATTATCGACTTGATCAGCACGATATTGTTGTATCCCAACAGTTCATCTTCAATGTCTGGTATCAGTTCGTCATCGGCAAACAGCTCTTCGTAAAGGTTGCCCAGGTCGCTTGAGTGCCCGTCGAAGATGTCGAGCAAAGAGCACTTACCGTCATTGATGATCTGATCCATTCTGACTTCATATACCTTGGCCTCTCCGATATTTTCGTGCTTGTCGCCGTGGAGGATGTCGATGTGGATGGTGGAGACGTAGTGATTTGGATCATCCCGGCGGATGGGGCTCCAGGATTTTGTGGTAAGGGAGATGTGGTGTGGGTTGAGGGGCATGGTGAATCGTCCTCCCTAGTTGCTTTTCCCGTCTTCCAGCAGTTTTTTGATATGACGATCAAAGTCGGATTCGAACAGGCGGTCCTGCACAATCCGGTATTTTTCGTATTCGCTTTCTGCAAAAGCCTTGGCAATTTCCTGGGTGACTTTGCCCGGATTGTCGAGAATCTCCCGTTCATTGAAGCGCAGGAAGGCATTCAACCTGTCCGCCCAATCCTCCATGCTCATGGATATGTTTCGCTCGGCCTGATCCTCGGCATAGTCCAGGTACATGGTGACAAATCGATCCAGCGACTTCAGCTCTTTCCCGGTCAGATAATTCTTGGCGACAACCACATCCGGCTTGAGAATCTTGCCGTCCGGGGCGTTTTTCCAGGTGGTCAGCCCCATGTGATCCTTGTTGCTGTCAGCCCGCTTGGCAATAAGCTCCGCGGCGGTATGCCCGTGGATGGCAAAATGGAGTTTGTTCTGCACAGCGGCAAAAAAGGTCTTGGTGGTCTCGGCATCAGCGCTGTAGTCCATTGCGGTGGCATAGATATCGGTGATCTTCTGGTAAAACTTCCGCTCGCTGGCGCGAATCTCGCGGATTTCGGCCAGCAAGTTGTCGAAATACTCCTTATTGAAAAAGGAGCCGTTTTTCAGCCGTTCCTTATCCAGCACATAGCCGCGAATGGCAAAGTCGCGCAACACGCCCGTCGCCCACTGCCGGAACTGCACGGCGCGCGATGAATTCACCCGGAAGCCCACGGCAATGATGGCATCAAGGTTGTAGAAATCCACATTCCTCGCCACCTCCCGATTACCCTCTTTTTGAACTATCCGGAATTTCCGGATAGTTGCCTCCCGCTGCTGCTCACCGGTTTCATAGATGTTCCCCACGTGTTCACTGATGGTTCGCACATCGACTTCAAACAGCACCGCCATAAGCTTCTGTGTCAGCCAAACGGTTTCGTTCTCGACACGAACCTCAATAGTGCCTTCGCCCGACTGTTTGGTGAAGATCAGGAATTCAGCAGTGCTATTGCGGATTTGCAGTTTTTTCTCTTTCATAGGGCGCCTTCGGTACGGATAGTCAGAGAGGTTTGCAATGGTGGCGAAGAATAGCAAGGGTGGCTGTTAAGGGGCAAGGGTTAAATTAGGTGTAGTGTGTCATGTTTGGAGGAGATCAAAAAGATCACGGAACGGCCTTTAATTGGAGAGTGTCCCGCTTTTCCCCCAGTAGTGCTATTGCGGAGTTGCAGTTTTTTCTCTTTCATAGGGCACCTTCGGTACGGATAGTCAGAGAGGTTTGCAATGGTGGCGAAGAATAGCAAGGGTGGCTGTTAAGGGGCAAGGGTTAAATTGGGTGTAGTGTGTCATGTTTGGAGGAGATCAAAAAGGTCACGGAACTGTCTTTAATTGGGGAGTGTCCCGCTTTTCCTTCCGGCATGCGACCCAAGCGCAGACTTTGCACTATCTCTGCATCCAAGAAGACGCAGTGAAAGATGTATTCATGCGCGATTTATAGATTTGAGATACCCAAAAACGAGTTCGCCATCGAGAACTCTGCCCGCCGCCTGCCCGCCGAAGTCCAGTCTAATTTACCCCAATATCAATCTGCAAGAGCCTTTCAATCGGCGCTGAAAATTGACCGACCATCGGCGTCCCCAATTGCCCACCCCAGTTGAGTCCCCTCACATCGTCAACTCTTACCGCACCCAATCGGTTTCCATTAGGTTGAAGATGCAATGGGAACATCCCATGCAACTGCAAAGTCGACTCGTGTGGGAATCTATCTGTCTCGCTCTACGCTTCCCGTTTTAGATTAGTCATGTGGGAACGCCCCTATCCATGACCTTGATAGGACTTGGACTCCTTGACCATGTGGGGCAATGTCAGGAAGGGAGTCTGCTGTGAAGCAAGCCTACAGGGTAAACGTCTACTACATATTGGACTATATTAAGGCGGGGAAGTGTGGTAGTGATGGGTTGTTTTCAAGCACCCGTGTTACTGAAACGGGGGAAGGTCAGGAAGGTAAATCCCTCTGTAGCCCGTCGCATATGACAGTTAC
>Ga0209430_1000953_pt1 | contig 24007 bp, 18 predicted proteins | sample BarGraIncub1133A_FD_184504 | JGI IMG/M metagenome (GOLD analysis project Ga0209430, IMG submission 184504) | Arctic peat soil microbial communities from Barrow, Alaska - Barrow Graham LP Incubations 11-33A (SPAdes) (version 2) | ecosystem: Environmental > Terrestrial > Soil > Wetlands > Peat... | reverse complement strand
TTATGTGAATGGCGGAGTGAAGAGCCGGATGCCTTAATTGGGCACGTCCGGATCTGTGAGGGGTAAGTACCGCGAGGTGCACCTACTCGACAATAGTTGAGGAAAGCCAGCTTTTGCAGGCTAATTTAGTTAGGAAATCAAAAATTCATAGACCAGAACCCATTCTCGCTTAGACTAGTATCTGGATGAGCTAGTATGCATATCGCAAAAATTTCAGGTCTATTACAATCCAAAAAAAATAGCGTTCCTGCTATGCATAAGAGACAAAATTCGATATAATATAAAAATACTAAGATGAAATAGTGCTTTTAAACTAAAAAATATAAAATTAATATAACAAAGAGGAGCTGTTTGACTTGAACAATGAATTGGTTTTAGTAATTGATTTCGGTGGACAATATAATCAATTGATTGCACGTCGCATTAGAGAAGCGAATGTATACTGCGAAGTAATACCATACAGTGCATCAATAGAACGTATAAAGTCATATAATCCAAAGGGCATCATTTTTACTGGTGGACCTGCTTCGGTATTGGATGGGGGAGCACCAAAATGTGACCCTGCTGTTTTTGAATTGGGAGTACCTGTGCTTGGAATTTGTTATGGAATGCAGCTGATGAGCGTAATGCTAGGCGGAAGTGTAGAAGCTGCCAATCAGCGTGAATACGGCAAAGTGGAAATATCTGTTGACAAATCACAACCATTATTCAACGAGGTTGATGAAAAGACAACCTGCTGGATGAGCCATACTTATTACGTAAGTACCCTCCCTGAAGGTTTTACAGTTACTGCAAAGTCAGCAAATTGTCCAACGGTCGCAATGCAACATGTTGACAAAAGTTTGTATGCAGTACAGTTTCACCCTGAGGTAATGCATACACCAAAGGGAAAAGAAATGCTCAGAAACTTCCTGTACAATATCTGTGGCTGCATGGGTGACTGGAAAATGTCATCATTTGTTGAAAACTCTATAAAAGCCATCAAAGAAAAGGTTGGGGACAAGAAGGTATTATGCGGTTTGTCAGGCGGAGTTGATTCTTCTGTTGCAGCCGTGCTTATTCATAAAGCAATAGGAAAACAGCTTACCTGTATATTTGTTGACCATGGTCTTCTGAGAAAGGATGAGGGAGATCAAGTTGAGCAGGTATTCAGAAAACAATATGATATAAACTTGATTCGTGTAAATTGTGAAGATAGATTTTTGGAAAAGCTTGCTGGTGTATCTGACCCAGAGACAAAGAGAAAGATTATTGGTGAGGAATTCATCAGAGTATTTGAAGATGAAGCGAAGAAGATAGGACAGGTAGATTATCTGGTTCAAGGAACAATTTACCCTGACGTTATAGAAAGTGGTTTAGGTGATGCAGCTGTAATCAAGAGCCATCACAATGTTGGCGGACTTCCTGACAATGTTGATTTCAAAGAAATAATAGAGCCACTGAGAAATCTATTCAAGGATGAGGTTAGAAAAGCTGGAGAAAAAATGGATATGCCTGAGGATATAGTTTGGAGACAGCCCTTCCCAGGGCCTGGACTTGCAATCAGAATAATAGGTGATCTTACCAAGGAAAAGCTAGATACCTTGAGAGATACTGACTATATATTCCGTGAGGAAATAAAGGCGGCTGGCTTAGGAAGAGAAATAAATCAGTACTTCACTGTACTCACTAACATGAGAAGTGTAGGAGTTATGGGCGACGAAAGAACCTATGACTACGCATTGGCACTTCGTGCAGTAACAACTACTGACTTCATGACTGCTGACTGGGCGAGGATCCCATTTGATATATTGGAGAAAATCTCAAATAGAATTGTAAACGAAGTAAAGGGCATCAACAGAATAGTGTACGATATCACCTCCAAGCCACCATCTACTATTGAGTGGGAGTAAGGGGAGAGATAGTATAACTAGGCTGTAAGGCTGATGTAAGTGAATTTAAAGCTGAATATGTTTTAGATCGTTTAATAAATAGCCATGCTAGATATCTGCAGATTTTTGGGATGTCTAACATGGTTTTTTTAATAGATTTTATCTGAAATGCAGATAGGCTAGATAAATGTTGAAAATTGAGATTTTCTGAATATTTGGATATATAATACTATCTTGAAGAGATTATTGCGTATTATTGTATTGCATGTATGAAGATAAAGGCATTACGGAGTAATTAGAAAGGAGTAAAATAAATGAGTGAAGAGAAAATAATCACTACAACAAGTGAACCTAATACTATTAACACTATATATCAAGATTTGATGAGGCTTGGCATAAATAACAGTGATATATTATTGGTTCATTCTTCTTTGTCAAGCTTAGGATGGGTTTGCGGTGCGGCACAGTCTGTAATAATTGTATTAATGAAGGCGGTGGGAAGCGATGGAACACTGGTTATGCCAGCTCATAGTGGAGAGTGGAGTGACCCTGCTGAATGGGGAAACCCACCTGTACCAAAAGAATGGATACAAATAATATATGATAATATGCCAGCATATGAACCCGAAATTGCACCAACACGAGGAATGGGACGCATTGCGGAATTATTTAGAACATTTCCTAACACGATAAGGTCAAATCATCCACATGTATCATTCTGTGCAAATGGGAGGGTTGCAATGCATATTATTGAGAATCACCCCTTGACTCCGCAGCTTGGTATGGATTCTCCGATTGGCAAAATGTACAATTTAAAAGCAAAAGTTCTTTTATTAGGAGTAGGATATGACTCTTGTACCAGTTTTCATCTTGCAGAAGCACTTATAAATAAAATGCCTATAAAACGGATGGGTGCTGCAATGTTGGATAATGGTGAGCGATGCTGGAAGTGGTTTGATGATTATGATTACAGCTCAGACGATTTCATATTAATGGGTAAAGAGTTTGAGGAAAATTATAATGTACAAAAAGGCAAGGTTGGTAACGCACAATGTAAGTTGTTTGAAATGAAAGATGGAGTTGACTTTGCTAAGACATGGTTAACTAAATATAGATGATAAGTTTACTATATATGAAGCAAAATAAAGAATCACATTAAGGGAATACATTCATTATAAATATATATTGTGTGACATCACCTCCAAATCACCAGATACTATTGAATGAGAGTAGTCAAAAAAATCCTCTAAACCCCAGTAATAAGGGATTTGGAGGATTTTTTTATGTAATATGAAGTCATGTAGTTAATTGAGACATTTTTGCTAAAACATATTACATTGTTAGAAAATTAGAATATCCTATAAGCACATACAAAATTCTTTGTCCAATAAGACCCAGTAATACTGGTAATTCGAATCTGTCCCTCGCTTGAGGAAGCATCAATCATCTGATTGTTTCCAAGAGCTATACCAACGTGCCCTTCATAAGAAATAACATCACCTCTTCTAATGTTGCTCATGCCTGTTATCTTTTGAAACCTAGTATTTCTATGCCATGTAGCTGATGTCATATAGCTCTGTCTAACCCCTGCATGATTTAATGCCCAGTATACAAATCCAGAGCAATCAAAGGTAGAGGGACCTTGTGCACCAAATACATATCTAGCCCCAAGCTTGGTCTTGGCTACAGATATAAATAATTCTACACTAGGGCTAGCTGTGCTCACTGAGTTACTTTCGCTATCGTGACTTCCCACAGAACTGATTTTGCTAGAACTGCTTTTCCCTGAGCTACTTTTACCAGAATTGCTTCCTACGGAGTTGGTAGTCTGTTTTTTTGAGCTAGAGGTTAAAAGTTTATCTATGGTTTGAAAACCTACTTTTCCATCAGCTGAAAGACCATTGCTTTTTTGGAAGTCTAGTATGGCATCATGGGTATCAGAACCGAAATATCCAGTTACGCCCTTTAAATATCCGAGCTTTTTTAAAAGCGTTTGCACCTTTGTAACATCTTCTCCGTTAGCACCGATGGCGATAGCGTTTTCAGTTACTTTGTCTGACATGAGTAGCTCCGTTGTTGCGGGTCCCATATAACCGTCTGCAATAAGACCATTATTTTCTTGAAAACGCTTAACTGCAACAACTGTATCATTACCATACTTGCCGTCTGATTTGGTGGTCAAGTAACCAAGCTGATACAGCTTTTGTTGATACTGCATTATTTCATCATTTTCATCACCCAAATAATATGAGAGAGGAATGGCTTCAGCAGAGTATAAAATTTCCCTAGTATTTTTACCCACATTACCATCATCGTAAAGTCCACTTTTTTTCTGGAATTCCTTAACTGCCGCCTCTGTATCAGTACCAAAATAACTACTTACTTTAGGAAGGTATCCCAATTCGTAAAGACGCGTTTGAAGCTGTTCAACATCTGTTCCTGTTGCACCGATGGAAACCGTATATTTCTTTGCATCCGCTGAGATCAGGAGTTTATATGTTAGGGCATCTACCTCACCGGTAATTTTCAATTCATTTTTACGTTGAAATAGTTGTACTGCGAGTTTTAATGCTTCTCTGTATTCCTCAGAAGGCTCATCAGATTCTATATAATCAAGATCCATAAGTTTTTTTTGAATAACAATAACAGTACTGTCTTTTACCCCTAGCTTTATTATGTCACCTTTCATAGGATCAAGTGAGGATGTTGCTCCACGTGAGAGCTTATCAGATCGTTGTGCCGGTACAGAAGATGAATATCTATCTACAGAAGAAGATTGGGTGCTGGCAGCATTTACTTCATATGCTTTGCTAGCGGTGATATCTTTTATTGAGGATGAAGAAGTTGGAATAATAAGTACTGTAATAGTCAGTGCCACAACGCCTGAGCACGTAATAATAATATACTTATACTTTGATGCATGTTTTGATGTAGAACTTTTAAATTTCTTTGCTAGATTGTTAATTAAATTCTTTACATTTCTTATAATCATAAGCTCTCCAAAGTATATTAACAATAATTTTTTGTTAATATGGGATAAAATCCGATAGAATGCATAAGTTGGGAATTTCACATACATTGAAAGAGTATTGAAAGAGTATTGAAAGAGCATTATAATTTTATGCAAAAGAAACTACTTTGTTAAAAAAGTAATTTCATAAAGTCATATGCTGGTTAAAATAGACCCTTATGATTTCAACTAAACGTCACAAAGTGATGCTAATATGTAAATCTCAATTTAAATTTTATACAGTCCGTAGTATACATAATGTTTATAAACATTACCGATATAATATCACAAATTAGCATAGATTTATATTAAAGTTAGTTAACATTTTAAGAGGTATATTTTGACATAAGTATGCAGTAATTCAAAAGGCTAAATTATTACGAAAAGTAAGACCTGTTTATAAACAAGTCTTACTAAATGTCAGTGAAATAATTAGTTCACTACTAAATCAACTTTAGCTAGAATTTTAACCCATAAGAACAGTATCTGCGAGAGCTGAGTTCTCACAGGCTGTAGATGGAAATACATATTCGGTAGCTACTTTATTTGCTTTTCTAAGCGCTATTTGTTCAAAGGAAATTCTGTCAATTATGTATATGCTATATCCTAAAAATAGGAACCCAATCATTAATATGCTGACGTTTTTTAATACAGGTTCCCATCCTAACATATTAACATCAAGGAAGAAGTACGGATATTGACTTTTAACAATCGCAATAACTTCACCAAGATTTGCACGTAAAAATACAAATATAAGATATGTAATTGGAATTGTAAGCCAGAGAATAGGATCAAACCAATAGAAACTTAATTTTTCATCAAATACGATCCAATCAAGTATAACTATTATTGGAACAAAATAGTGAACCAACATATTTTGCCAGCTAAATATATTATAATTTGGATTTAACGAAAGAAATTTAGGGACTAAAATGAAATGGTATATTAATAAGGTAACTGCTATTGACATAGTTACAGCACCTTTAAAATGTGTGAAAAACATTGTTGATCCCTTAATTCCTTTGGCCTTCAGGTCTAAAATATTCTTTACAATTAAGATAGAAAAGAAAATAAAACATAAGGCATTACTTTGGATTGTATAGAAAATAAGCATATATGGCGCTAATTCTCCATTCCGAAGGCCAGAGTTCAAGTACAAACCTAATCCACAACCAAATAAAAATGTAATTCTAAAAATTAATGCGAGCAAGCGATTATGAATACACATAACATTGTCCTCCGCATACCAACAATCTTTATTATGGAGATAGCCCATGAATATTTAGTTTTCAAAAACATCATATCATGATTGTTCTAAAAATAATACAATAAAAATAAGAAAAATTTTGTTTAAAATTACATTAATTTTTTAGCATATTTCTCTGAAGTTATCACTTAGATAATTTAGCTCCTATTCTTATTTTATAAAAAAGTGAAATAAAACTTATAGTTGCAAAACTACTTAAAATATAATAATATAAAGACATTACTAAAAGACATTTATAAAAGTAGGTGATTTAATTATGACTACTAAAAGAGTTAATAGCATTGAAGTGAAGAAGATAAATAGGAATACTATATATAATTTTTTATATAAGCACGATCCTATTTCTATTCAAGAGATAGCTTATACGCTACATATGAGCTTACCTACAGTTATACAAAATATTAAAGAATTGCAAGAGCGAGATCTTGTTATTGAAACGGGTTTTTTTGAGTCTACTGGTGGGAGAAAAGCTAAAGCAATTGCATATAACAGTATTGCAAAATACGTTGTAGGTCTAGATATTACACGAAATCATTTTGACATTGTATTAATTGATTTAAGTGGCAAAGCAATTAAAAATGAAAGAAGAAAATATCCCTTTATAAACTCGAGAGAGTACTTTAAAGGTGTCGGGGACCTAGTACGGAACTTTATTGATGATTGCAAAATAGAAGATAACAATATTTTGGGAGTTGGTATTTCTTTACCTGCAATTTTGTCAGATGACAGTCAAACAGTCAGTTATGCTGAGGTTATTGATTTTAAAGGGGGAAGCATAAAGGCTTTTGCGGAATTTATACCATATCCATGTACCTTGAGCAATGACTCCAATGCTGCAGGCTTTTCAGAGATATGGGGTGATGAGACTGCAGAGAATATTGCATATTTATCGCTAAATAATTCTGTTGGTGGTTCCATCATAATAGGGAGTACTATATACAATGGACAAAATCATAGAGGAGCTGAGTTTGGACATATGACAATTGTTCCGCAGGGTAGAATGTGCTACTGCGGTCAAAAAGGCTGTGTTGATGCATACTGTTCAGCTAAGATATTATCAGAGAGTACAAACGGAAATATAGCCGAGTTCTTTAGACTTTTGAAACTCAACGCTGAACCACAAAAAAGTATTTGGGATGAATATGTTTCCTATTTAGTGATTGTAATTAATAATTTAAGGATGTTGTTTGATTGCAATGTTATTCTTGGCGGATATGCTGGACCTTACATGGAAGAATATATTGAGCAATTGAGGGAATTAGTTTCTAAATATAATACATTTGAGATGGATGGTGATTACTTACACGTCTGTAAATATAAGCTGGAGACCTCAGCTATTGGCGCAGCATTGTTCCATGTTGATCAATTCATTAAGAATGTTTAAATAAGGCTTTTGCATAAAGTAATATATAACAAATACAACAAAAAAAATGTAAAAGTATTCAAAATATTTCATAAGGAGATCAAAATAATGAAAAATAGAGCAGCGTATATGACTGGAATAAACAAAATGGAAATAAGGGATATAGAGATCCCAAAGCTTAAGGTAAAGGACGTACTTGTTAAGGTTGAGTATGTTGGAATATGCGGTTCAGATGTACATTATTTAGAGCATGGTAAAATAGGCGATTTTGTTGTTGAAGGTGATTTTATACTTGGTCATGAGTGCGCTGGAACAATAGTTGAAATAGGTACAGGAGTAGAAAACTTGAAGGTTGGCGACAGAGTAGCACTAGAGCCTGGAGTTACCTGTGGACAATGTGAATTCTGTAAAACTGGCAGATATAATCTTTGTAGATCTGTAGTATTTTTGGCTACACCACCATATCATGGGTGTTTAATGAACTATATAGCATTTCCTGAAAACATGGCTTTTAAGCTGCCAGATGAAATTTCTACAAAAGAGGGAGCACTTGTTGAGCCTTTGGCTGTTGGTATACATGCCGCAAATCAAGGGAATGTTAAGCTCGGTGACTCAGTGGTGATACTTGGCGCTGGTACAATAGGCCTCGTTACGCTGCTCGCTTGCAAAGCAAATGGTGCAACTGATATCACAGTGGTAGATGTTATCCCCAAAAGGCTTGAGTTTGCTAAGAAATTGGGAGCTACAACAGTTATAAATGCAAAAGATTGTGATGTTTTAGCTGAAATTGATAGGCTCACAAATAAAAAAGGTGTTGATGTAGTAATCGAAACTGCAGGGTCTGCTAGAACTATTTCTCAAACCCCATATCTTGTTAAAAATGGAGGCTGCATAGTTCTTGTGGGATTAGCACCTCAAGATATTATTGAATATAACTTTGCAAAAATTATGGCAAAAGAAGCTCAGATTAAGTCGGTATTCCGTTACAGAAACATATATCCACAAGCAATAAATGCTATTTCAAAGGGTATTATTGATATTACAGGAATTATTACTCATGAGTTTGATTTTGATGATGTTGCAAAAGCCTTTGACTATGCAATAAATAATAAACAGGATGTAGTCAAAGCAGTTATAAAAGTAGGCTAAGCATATACAGAGTTTATCGAATACATCACCTTTAAAAAGTCCCCGTTGATAAAATTCAACGGGGACTTTTTCTGCCTGAATAGAAAGAAGGCAAAAGTCAAAGAAATCTCAAACTTATATGATTATAGATGAAATAATTCCAAATGTTTCTGTTCATTGAGATAGTACTTGGCATTGGTAGAAAAAATAGCCTCTAATTTGCTATACATAATAGAACTGGAGGGTATCAACCCTCGATTTAAGTAGTTATGCAATATTTTAACACCAAAATATCCTTGAGTAAAAGGTTCATGACAGATAGTAGCTGTAATTGCATCCTTCTTAATGTAAGAATAAATTTCCTCGGATAAATCATAACCAATAACAGCAATCTGCTTATTTAAATTTGAATCAATAATAGCTTGAGCAGTTTGCTCTAAAGCACTAAAGCTGACGTAGATACCATCTATCTGAGAGTTGGTTTTTAGCAGGGACACTACTTCTTCGTATACGCCTTCGGTTTTTCGTCCAAATCTGATTACTTGTTTAATATTTATATCTTTGTAGCGAGATAGTTCTTGCCTAAAGCCTATTATTCTTTGTTCGATTGCAATAACGGGGTCTTTGAGAGTAAGAACAGCAACTTCGCCTTCTCGATTTATACTTTTTGCTAGTATTTCTGCAGCTAAGACACCGGATTGGGTATAGTCACATCCAACATAGCACAGACGATTGGCTGTCGAAATATCTACATTTATAAGCAATATAGGAATTCCTGATTCAGAGAGTTTGTCTATTTCCTCGACCAGCAAGCTAGGGTCATTTGGTGCAATCACGATAGCAGCATAACCTTTTTGTGGAAGCGATTTAATGATAATACTGAAATGTTAGCTAAAGTTATGGAGCATATGTCTGACAGCAAAACACGTCTTCTAGAGAGAGTGCAAAATAAAAAACTTCTGTATAACAATCATTCAAACGTTTATACAGGATCAGGTGGTTTAGGCTATACAAACCACAAGTTGGATGAGAACAATATAAAAATTTCAGATCTATGGGGATTTGCAGATTCGCAGGAATTTAGCAATGTGTCCCCAAAAATGTTCTATGAGTTTGCTTTGAAATATCAGAAGAAAGGCCTTAACATGTTTGGTTATGCATGCTACGGGTGCTGTGAACCTCTAGATAACAAATTTGACATGATTTTCAGAGAAATTCCAAAAATCAGGCGCTTGAGCGTAAGTCCATGGTCAAATGTAGAAATTGCTGCTCAGAATATTGGTAAACGTGCTATTTTCTCATGGAAACCAAATCCAGCTCTGATATGTACAGGATTTGATGAGGATTATATTCAAAAGATGGTATCCCATACCGCAGAAGTGACAAAAAACTGTGTTACAGAAATTATTCTTAAAGATATCCGGACGTGCTCACAAACACCGGAGCATTTGCAGAAGTTTGCTGATATAGTAAATAGAACTTTTAAAGGTTGAAGTATATAAAAAAATTTTAGTAGCGACGAAAGGAATGTGACTTTATTATGAAAAAAGATGGCATTTTAAATATGAATGTAATTAAGGCGATTGCTGCGATAGGGCATAAACATTATTTAGTTATATGCGATGCTGGATTGCCACTTCCTAAAGGAGTAGAAATAATAGATTTGTCAGTTGTACGTGGAGTTCCTTCTTTTCTAGAAGTATTAGACGCAGTATCCAAGGAGTTTGTAATTGAATCTTTTATATACGCTTCAGAAGCACATACAAAGAATCCAGCTCTTCCACAGAAAATGAGTAATATCCTAAAAGACTTACCTGAAAAAGATATTCCTCATGAGGAGTTTAAATGCCTTACCTGTGAAGCATATACAATCATTCGTACAGGTGAATGCTCACCGTATTCTAATGTTATTCTTGTTGGCGGAGTAAATTTTTAGTAGTATATATGTCAGTATTGGTGAGCCTCTATCAAAGTGGCTAAGGGTTAAGTCTGCAAAATTGTAGTTCTCAGTTTGAATCTATATGGCTCACATAACCCATAATATAATCGCAATAAATGAGCATTAGCTTACAGTTAAACTTTCTGAAGGTTCAGTTTATGCGTATCTCTTTGCAAAAAAATACTACTCTGTTATTGGCGCGATTACTCCATTAATTAATTTACAAACGAATCTGCCCTATGATATACTTGTAATCCAAAGAAGGGTGAAAACATGTATAAAGTATTGATTATCGAGGATGAGGAAATAGTCAGAAACAGTTTAAAAGATGATATAAACTGGTATGCATTAGGGTTTAAAGTTGCCGGTGCAGTATCAAATGGCGTTGAAGCGCTTGAAACTTTATCGATTTGCAGACCGCACGTTATTCTTACTGATATCCGTATGCCAAATATGGATGGTCTCGAATTGATAGAAAAAGTAAGACAAAAAGGTTTTGATATAGAAGTTATCATTATAAGTGCATATAGCGAATTTGACTATGCTCAAAAAGCTATTCAATTTGGTGCTTTTGCCTATCTGACCAAACCCATGGATGAAGAAAAATTCAATGATACATTTATAAATTTAAATAAAAAATTAATTGAAAAAGAAAATATGGTCACCCATTTAATTGAAGATGATTCTTCTAAAAGCCTTGCAAATCTCCAAGAAGCCTTTTTAGTAAGTATATTGAGTAAAAAAATGGATGAGGAATATATTTTTTTAAGGTTGAAAGAACTAAAAATAAAAATGAATGAACATTGTCTGTGTATTGGGGTGATTGAGATTATAAATAATACAGGAATGGATGATGATCTTGAAATTTTGAAAAATTCTATTCAATATTGGTCATTATCTTATTATCCCGTTGTTTTGTTCAATCAGAAAATTGTAGTGTTCAAGAACTCAAGTGATATATTTATAATTTATGATTTTTATAAGGATATTGACGACTTTAGAAACTATATTCTTCAGTCTTCTAATTCTGGTGATATAATCATTAATAGCGGAATTAGCAGTATAAAATCAGGTTTCGGATGTTTGCAATACTTATATAATGAAGCAGTGACAGCATTGGAATTTACATTTTACAATGTGGAAGGAACCACAATCAGCTATGGTGCTATGAATCATAAAATTGGTAAAACTTTAAATACTCTAGAGATCACTAATTCGACAGATAGAATTATTGATTCTTTAATGAGCTTGAACACTATTGAAATGACATATAATACAAATTTGTTTTTTGATAATATATTATATATTAGTCCAGCAGAAATTGAGCTTATATATATGAAGTGCTTAGAAATATTTCTTACAATAGGTAAAAATTGTAGAGAAAAAGGTTTTGTATTGCCTATGCAGGATAATAAGAATGAATTATATAAAGAAATCAAAAGTTGCAGGGAAATTTATTCAATGAAAAAATGGTTTACTCAAAGAATGATTAATATAGTAGAAAAATTAGAATTAGAAAGCCGGGAAAGTAGCAAAAGCGTGGTTTGGAAAGCCTGCAAATATATTCAAACTAATATTGATAAGAAATTGAATCTCGAAGAGATTGCAGAATATATTCACATTAATCCATCTTATCTCAGCAGTATTTTCAAAAAAACGATTGGAGAGAGTTTAAATAATTATATCAACAACTGTAAAATTGAAAGGGCAAAAGAGTATTTATATAATTCTGAAATGAGTATCCAGGAGGTTGCTGACAGATTAGGATTTTTAGAATACCGCTATTTTGATTTAGTCTTTAAAAAGAGAACGGGAAACACGCCTCTTGAATTTAGGAAAAAAAAATTTATGAAATAATTGTAGAGGGAGTGTAATCATGAAAGAAAATATTTCGAAATCGAAGATTAAATTTATAACTCTTGTGTTTGCTCTTTCTATAGTAATTTCATCTATAGCAATTGGGTTAAGTGGCTGGATCTTTTACAATAACATTATAAATTATCTGGAAGACAAAGGTACCGATATTCAATCCTCAAATCTAAAACAGCTTACAAGAAAAGTTAATTTTCATTTTTCAATAGTAGAAAATATCGCTAAAATCACTATGAATAGTGATGCGTTAAAAAAAGAACTCACTGAATATCTTGCCAGTAATAAAAACATCTATGAAAGAGGGCTCATAAAATCTAGAATACTTAGTCGGCTGCAAAGTATGAAGTCAACAAATACTGATATAGAGTCTATTACCTTGATTACTTTAGATACAGCATTCAGTATAGGACAGGATATACCCCTTGGTATCGGGACTCCCGATATAACAAATACGAATTTCGGGGTAGATCTCTTGAAAAATAAGGATAAACCTGTATTTCTATCTCTTGAAAACGATTTATTGACAGATAAAACGACATTTTTTAATAAAGGTAGTAATTTTTTCGTAGGAAGCATGTTTAATGAAGAAAAACTAGTAGGACTTGTTTTTGTAAAGACAAACAATAAATGGATTAATAATACTCTCAATAGTAATGATAAGTGCGCTGTGATAAAAAATGGAAATATCGTTTGGAAAAGTCCAGATTTCGATGGCAAAATTATTTCGAGTGTAATTGGAGGTATTGATAATAAAGACAAAGGGATCTTGAATGTAAATGCCCCCAAAAAGGAAAGAGTTTTTTTTGAAAAGTTATCAACAGATGAAGTTTACTTATTATTAGAGGAAGATATACAGGATACCACAAATAAACTCAAAAGTGTCCGGTACTATATGTTCTGGTCTCTTCTGCTAAGTTTATTTATTTCAATTGTTCTTGCACGAATTTTGGTTGGTAAGATTATTGGACCTTTCTATAAACTTATTAGGAATGTAACTTCCTATAAAAACAATGTGGAACCACAGGAAGAAATGAAATCTTTCAAAAAACTATCCTTATCTATGAGAGAAAGAATAATATTTCATCTAATACTTTCTGTAGGCATTCCCATCATTGTTTTCGTACTATTTTATTACATTTCCTCTAGCAATATTATAAAAGAGAGAATTATATTATCTAATGAGAATGTTTTCAACCAGAGTGCTGAAAATATAGGTATCTTTTTTGAGAGAAAATTGGAATTGTTCAAAACGATTAGTCAGGATTATACAATACAGGGAATGCTGGCTGAAGGGAATAATATGAACAATAACACTGAATATAAAAAAATTATCAACGGTTTCTTTTCCATGTGGAATTCCTTCGAGAATCTCAGTATCTATGATAGCGATAAAAATATGGTTTATAGTACATTTAACGGTAATAATACAATCGAATCTGAATTGATTACTTCTCAAAAAAACCTAAAGTCAGGGATAAATTGGGTTGGATTAAGAATTGACGAATATAATCAACCGGTTTATGTTTTAATCTATGTGGTAAAAGGAGTGAATCTACCTCCAGAGTATAGCAAATTGAACCTGGGAACCATTGGATACATATTATCTTTTATCAATGAATCTCAGATTGAATGGATTTTCAGAGATATAAATACGACTTATAATGCTGATGTTTTTGTGAGTGATGCCAATGATAAAGTCGTATCTGGAATTTTAAAAACCCGATTAGGTGAAGATGTTCCTTCAATAATGCAGGAGTTGAAAAATCAAAAAGGTAATCTAGTCTTTGATGAGAATATTAGAGGGACACCTCTTAAGTTGAATGGCATTTTTAACTTGAAAAGTGTCGTTAATGGGATAAAGGATGTTCTATATTCGAAACTTTATTTAGTTGTAATTATTCTTCTGATTTTAGTATTGATCTCATATGAAATAGCTTATCTGCTCATGAGACCGTTGAGTAAAATAAACTATGTTATTAGCAAATACAAGTTGTTTGACGTACTTGAAATTTTTCCGGAAAGCAGCAGAATTGTAGAGATAGAGGAGCTTGGAAATGCATTTAACGAAATGAAGCTCAGGACAGATAAATTGTTGGATGATTTATTAGTTGCGAAGATTAAAGAGGATAGGCTTGAAATTGCTAAAATGGAAGCTGAAGTATTGTCACTGTTGTCACAGATCCGACCGCATTTCCTGTGCAATACGCTAGAATCTGTAAGATGCCTTATAAAGGCAAGCAGAAACAATGAAGCAATAGCAATGCTGAAAAACCTCGGGGATCTTTTCAGATATGGATTGACCAAGCAAGAAACATTGATTACCGTCGAAGAAGAATTAGCTTACGGACTAGCCTATGCAAATATCATGAGTATCAGGTTTGGTGAAAAGTTGAAGTTTATTTGGAATACTGATTCGACGATGCTGAATTCTCTAACACTTAAAATGATACTTCAGCCACTTATTGAGAATGCAATTGAACATGGAATTGCACCAAAAGGTGGTAAAGGAACTATAGAGATAACCTCCTCTATGGACACAGAAATGCTTTCCTTTACTGTTAAGGACGATGGCACAGGGATGGATGAGAGTAAAATAATGGAAATTAGCGCAGATCAAGCCGATATAAAAGGGCGTGCAAATAAAATTGGTTTAAAGAATGTTTCACAAAGGTTGAGCCTATATTACAAAGATAAAGCTGAATTGAAGATTTCAAGCGAAAAGGGTAAAGGTACGGAAATCATCATTAGAGTGCCAAATATCAAAAAGGCTGATAAATTAATGTTGAAATAATGCATTTATATTTATAAAAACATCTGGATTACCTTTAATATTTGTTGATAAAGCGATTGCAACTTTTTCTTTTGTAGTTCCACGTCCATCTGTCTTTGGGCGAGGAACGCCAAAGTAGGCATCATCCATTTCAAAAAATCCAGATAGTTGATAATTAGAATCCCGTTCACTCATTGCATGACGAATTTTGTGTAATAGTCTCATGCAGTTCTATAGTTAAGATCCAGTATTTCTGAAATTGACAACACTGATCTATCTCTTTTATCAATAGATACCAAATAAATTGTCCAGAACCATACTGTTAAATGAATTTACTTCTATGCCTAAAATTCTTTTGGAATTCCATCAAAATGAACTAGATTTTTTATACAAATTATCATAGATTTTATACATGACTTATAGCTAAAATTGTTACAATGATAACACCAAAAGTAAACTGTAAATAAACGCTAATATTAATAATGGGGTGATAGATTTTATGCGAAAAGTTCTGTTGACGATGGAAAACAGGGGATACAACTATTCTGTAATACTTGAATATTTAAATGAGAAGGGTTTTTCTGCCGATTGGAAACCGATTACTACTGGAAAACCTGAAGAAATCATTGAAAAGGCAAGGGGCTATGATGCAGTTATAGCAGGTGTAGAGAAATGGAGTCGAGAGGCGATGAGTGAAGTACGCAATTCTGTCAGAATTATTGCTAGATATGGCATTGGATATGATTCAGTGGATTTAGATGCAGCTACGGAATTTGGTATAGCAGTGACAAATACTCCGGGTACAATGTCTGGTGGAGTGGCTGAGTTAGCTATGCAATTCATGTTGAACCTATCAAGAAAAACCTGCGAATTCAATCATCGGTTAAAATCAGGTCAATGGTGGCAGGGTTACACAGGAATACAGCTTGAAGGGAAAACAGTAGGTATTATCGGCTTTGGACATATAGGGAGGAAACTTGCGAAATACTTGCAAGGTTTTTCATGTAATATTTTAGTCTATGATAAATATGTGGATAGCAAAGCGCTCAAGGAATTATCGGCTGAATATGCTTCGTTAGACGATATAGCGCATAAGTCTGATTATATTAGTCTTCATGCACCGGCAACAGATGAAACGAGAGGAATGATTAATGAGGCGTTTTTATTAAAGATGAAACCGACAGCTTTTCTTATTAATACAAGCCGTGGTGCACTTGTAAAGGAAGAGGATCTGATTTATGCTTTACAACAAGGTATTATAGCAGGCGCTGGACTGGATGTTTTCGAAAAGGAGCCTTTAAGTTTCGATCATCCTATTTTAAAACTGGATAATGTCATAGTAACACCTCATATAGCGTCAGCAACAATTGAAGGAGCAAGAGAAGCTGGAATATGTGCTGCAGATAATATTATAGACTTGTTCCAGAGAAGGCAACCCAGAAACCTACTTAATAGTGCCTTGAGTTTAAATTTGGTATTTGAAAGACTATAGAAAGGTTGGAGTTTATGACAATAATGTCTAAAAAGCTATGGCGAGAGGTGTGGAGGGATAATACATTATATTTAATGATGTTACCTGCAATCGCATTTTTCATTATATATAGATACATACCTATGTACGGAATTATTATTGCTTTTAAGAAATTTAATTTTGGAATGGGAATTATAAATAGTCCATGGATTGGTTTGGAGAACTTTCAAGATTTATTCCGATCACCTTTTTTCAGTATGATCATGTATAACACAATAACTATTAGCTTCTACAAATTGGTTCTTTGCTTTCCACTACCTATCATAGTTGCGCTAATGTTGAATCAGGTGAGAAATAAGTATTTCAAGAGTTCTATCCAGACGGTTATATATCTTCCATACTTTATTTCGTGGATAGTTGTAGCAACTGTTGTGTATGTATTCCTTTCTCCTGATTCTGGAGTTATTTCGAAATTATGGGCTGATATTACAGGCTCAAAATTAGATATTATGATGAATCCAAAATACTTCAGAGGACTACTGATATTTACAGAAGCGTGGAAAGAGACCGGTTGGGGAACAATAATATATCTTGCAAGTTTGTCTTCTATAAATTCGGAATTGTATGAAGCGGCAGATATTGATGGCGCCAGCCGATTACAAGGAATATTTTATATTACGATCCCATCTATAATGCCGGCAATTCTGACTATGCTGATACTAAGAGTGGGGTATATATTAAATGCGGGATTTGAACAAATATTTGTTATGCAAAACGCTATGGTTTACCAAGTAAGTGAAATTCTAGATACCTATGTTTATAAGACTGGATTTCAACAAGGAAATTTCGGCTTATCCACTGCAGTAGGTTTGTTTAAGTCCATTGTCGGTTTGACAATGGTAGTCATCACAAACAATATTGCCAAGAGATTTGGGGAGGATATATTATGAGAACTGTGATTGAAAGATATAGAAATAATTCGATAAGTTCTCTTACATTAATAAATTACTTTTTACTTATATTAATAGGTTTAATTATGTTTTACCCATTTTGGTATATTTTAATGTATTCACTTAGCACATATAGCGAGGTTATCCATAAAAATTTTCTTATTTTACCGGTAGGTTTTACAATGGATAATATGTTATATGTACTTAAAAATGCTTCCATGTATGTCGGTGTTATTAATTCGGCTTTTGTAACTATAGTCGGAACAATTTTGAGTGTGATTATTACTTTAATGATAGCCTATCCTATGTCCAAAAGAATACACGGTATTAATACAATATCCTTCTTTGTTTATTTTACAATGCTATTTAGTGGAGGAATGATCCCTATATACCTTATTGTAAAGGACACAGGACTCATGAATTCACTTTGGTCTCTAATTATTCCGCAGTTGGTAAATCCCTTTAATCTTTATATTCTTAGAAATTTTATCAAAGGAATTCCAGAGAGTATGGTAGAAGCCGCTACGATAGATGGTGCTGGACATATGACTGTTTTGACAAGAATTATTATACCATTAGCTTTACCAATAATAGCAACAATTGCATTGTTTTATGGAGCACGATACTGGAATGCATTTTTTGATGCAGTCATTTATATAAGCGACCCCAAAAAGTGGACAATTCAGCTGGTGATTCGAGATCTTATTATGCAGCAGAATCCTGAAGTCAGTGGTGGATCCACTGTCACTACCGGCAAGATGGCAACGGCAAACACCCTTGAAACGGTCAAAATGGCATTGGTTGTTTTCTCAGTATTACCAATGGTAGCAGTATATCCTTTTCTTCAAAAGTATTTTGTGAAAGGTGTAATGGTTGGAGCAGTAAAGAGTTAGGCGCAACAGGTAACGGGCATTAGGAACCTGAATTATTGCTAAATAGCCATTTGGGGAGGTGAAACAGAGCATAAAGAAACCTTGATTTAGGTTCATTAACATAATGATGTAAAAAAGGTCATGTGAATACAAGATGTAAAATTTGAGAGGAGAAAAAAATGATGAAGTTGAAAAGTTATTTATCGATGATTGTAGCTTTGGCGGTATTAACCACTTTAATTTCCGGATGTAGCAGTAGCAACAAAGAGCAAGATACTAAAACAAGCATACAAACAACACAGCAGAGCACTAGTACTCAGCCTGTAACAATAAAGCTTATAGGAAGGAAACTCAGCCAGGCTAACCCGGATAATCCTATTAAACCTATTATAGAAAAAAAGTTAGGTATAACTTTAGATATTGACTGGAGAGCACCTTCAGACTATGGTCAGCAATGTCAGGTAATACTGTCGTCTGGTAGTTTTCCTGATATGATGGAAGTCTGGTGGTCAAATGCCCCTGCAGCTTTCGATGATTTTGCAAAAAGCGGGCAAATTATACCGTTGGATGATCTAATAAACCAATACGGTCCGAATATTCAAAAGGCCAGAACACCAGGAACCTGGTGGAAGGCGCCTGATGGCAAAATATATGGTGTTCCATGTCGTTATGCAGAAATGACTGATGATTGTATATTGATACGACAAGACTGGTTGGATAATTTGGGTCTCAAGGCACCAACTAGCCTTGAAGAGCTTTATAATGTTGCAAAGGCATTTACCTTGAACGATCCCGACCAAAATGGGAAACAGGATACAGTTGGTATAGGTGAGGGAAAAGATTACGGTGGAACACATGTATTGCTTTATGCTACTTATGGTGTTCAGTGGAATCAATGGAATCTTGTTAACGACAAAATGGTATGGTGGGGTATACGACCAGAAGCGTTAGAAGCTGCCAAGGAATATCGAAAACTTTATCAAGATGGATTTGTTGAGCAGGAGTTTCCAATATTGGGGAGAAGTGAGTATATTAAAAAAATGAATGCGAGTAAGTATGGCATTTTTTGGGCACAACCAACTCAGATGACAGAAAGTACTTCTGACCAATGGAGAGAATTTGTGACTACGAATCCAACTGCGAAAATTTCAGTTCTCAAGCCATTTGCAAAAGCTGGAGTGGACAAACCGACTTTTGGTGGTGTTCCAGAGTTACAATTTATAAATCAAGTAATCTTTAAAGATGCAAAGAATCCTGAAAAATGCATACAATTACTTGATTATCTTGCAACTGATGAGGGTTCTGATTTGGCCAATTTTGGTATTAAAGGCCAGACCTGGGAGGACAATAATGGAAAATTTGCATATAAGAATCTTTCTCCTGATGAAATGAAGGTTTCTGGTGCAGGGTTATACCCATGGCTATTCAAGCAAAAGTATTTTTTAAAGAATAGCAGCGATTTAGCTCTTTCTGCTGCGGAAACTTATAAGCCATATGCTGTACGTAATCCGATGCCATATGCTACAGATGTTGAACAGAAATATAGTCCTTCACTTAAGGGTGATCCTTCACAAGGTGCTGATCTGACAACAAGTACTTTTACTAAAATTATCGTGGATAAAAATGCTGATCCTGATAAATTATGGCAAGATTATTTGGATAAATGGAATAGCAGCGGGGGTAAGGAAATGACAGATTCGGTGAATGCTGAGTATCAGAAAAATAAAACTAAAAAGTAATTATGGCATGCAATATTTATGTCATTTGACAGTCAGGGTCTGCTGGATAAAGGAGGACCCTTGCTGTTATATATTCAAATGCTATGTAATAAATAATAATCAAGCTGTCTGAAGGGTGGAACAATTCAATGGAAAAAGATGGTACAAAATTGTATAACGGTATTATGCTGCCTGAAATATGGCCTCCGAAATATAAGGAAGAGTTGCTTGAGAAGCCGCTGCCTGTCCCCTACCTTGAGAATCCCCCGGATGAAATAATCATCAATGTTGGTAGACAGCTTCTAGTAGATGATTTCCTCATACAACAGACCGACTTGAAAAGGGTATTCCACAATGCGGATATTGTTGGAGATGGACCTGTTTTCGAGCCCAAGACAGATTTGGAGATGAATGATGGGTATTGTCCAGTTGCGTGCCCTTTTAATGACGGTGTTTTTTACGATGAAAAAGATCATTTGTTTAAAATGTGGTATCATGCCGGATGGTTTGATGGAACGGCTTATGCAGAAAGTGAAGATGGAATCCATTGGAGAAGGCTGTCGGAACTGGAAGCTGGTAGAGAAGATCGGATTATACCCCTAGAACCGGGTGTAATGCGGGATGGCGCTGGAGCCTGGATAGATCATGATGCCAAAGATCCGTCAGAACGTTACAAGATGTTTGTTTACTACCGCAGGCATGATGAAAAAATGAAGTATTTCCATGAAAGCAACGGGATACACCCATATTCCGAAGGGGGAATACTTTATAAATCAGCTAACGGGGTAGACTGGCAGCTGGTGTCTACTACAGGTATATGCGGGGACAATACTACCTTCTTTTACAATCCATTCAGAAAAAAGTGGGTTTTCAGCATACGCACATCTTTAAATCTCGTCGACGGCTGGGAGCGGACTAGAGGTTACTATGAATGTGATGATTTCTTTTCTGAAGCGGGTTGGAAACAGGAGGAGGTAAGATCTTGGGGTAGAACCGACATATTTGATGAACCCGATCCTGTGCTGGGATACCCTCCGCAATTGTACAATTTAGATGCGGTTGGTTATGAAAGCTTAATGCTTGGGGCTTATAGCGTCTTCTTGGGTCCACCGAATGATGTCTGTGAGAAAACGCACCGACCTAAAATAATTGATATGAAACTTGCATTTAGTCGCGATGGTTTTCATTGGCACCGGCCAGACTATAACCCATTCATACCCTCTTCTCGTGTGGAAGCACAGTGGGATTATGGTTATATTCATCCCAATAGCGGTATATGCTTGGTAGTTGGAGATAAACTCTATTTTTACTTCAGTGCCTGGTCCGGAATTTCTCCCAAGTTCGGTATGCATATGTATGCTGGTGGAAGTATGGGACTTGCAACTTTACGGCGTGATGGTTTTGCCTCGATGGAAGATCAGGGCAAAGGAGGATATCTTGTTACCAGGAAACTGCGTTTTAACGGAAAATATCTTTTTGTTAATGCAGATGCTGCAGGAGGTAAGCTGGAAGCTGAGATGCTTGACGAGAACAACAATATCCTTGCTCCATTCAGCCGTGAGAACTGTGTACCTGTTATCAAGGATGGAGTTACCCAGATGATCACTTGGAATGGTGCTGAAAACCTCTCAAACTTAACGGACAGACCGGTTAGAATTAAATTCTATTTGCAGAATTCCAAGTTTTATTCCTTCTGGATTAGTCCTTCTCGAACAGGTGCAAGTCTTGGGTATGTGGCTGGAGGTGGTCCGAACTTCAAAGGTGGCATAGATAATGAAGTCTGAATTAATAGACAGAAGTAGATGTGTGAAAAGAAGAGTGCCCTTAAGCTATTTGCTCTATTGTGAAATTCCATCAAATAACTTATTAATAAATTCAACTATAGAAAGGGTAGATCGACGTAATCCATCGATCTACCCTTTCTATAGTATAAACGCTTAAGGTGCTTTTTGGTTACTAATATTTGTAAGAATTATTATATGACTTTTATCATAATATCAATTTGCTGCAATTTTCCATACACCAGATTATTTCTTCGGGTGATGGTATCGCTGGAATAGCCCCTTTTTTCGTGGTAGCAAGAGAACCTACTGCATTAGCGTACTCCAGCATATAATTTATCTGTTCATCTTTTAAGTTTGATATATCAACATTATAATCCAATAGTTTATGCAGAAACCCTGCTAAAAAGCAGTCACCCGATCCTGTTGTATCGATAGTAGCAACATCGTAAGCGTTTGCCGTGTAAGTCTTGGAATTAATAACAGCTACACAGCCGTATTGTGCTTTCGAGACAAGCACAATGGGTATGTTATATTTTTCTGACAATTTGTACGCCACTTTTTCACAGTCTCTTTCTCCAAATAAGATTTCCGCCTCATCTTCCGAAATCTTTAAAATGTCTGCAAGCGGAAGGGCATCCATTATTATTTTCTTAGCGGTATCAATAGATTCCCATAATGAAGTCCTGAGATTAGGGTCATAACTTATGATTGCTCCGTTTTTCTTTGCTTGCTTTACACACTCTAGGGTTGTTGTTCGTGAAGGTTCATCAGTCATTGATACAGAGCCGAAGTGAAATATTTTTGTTTGCTTTAGTAAATCGAGGTTTACATCAGACGGATTCAGATTTACATCTGCGAGGTTTTTCCTATAAAACGAAAAACTTCGGTCGCCTTTTGTAGAAAGATGAACAAACGCCAATGTCGTAGCATACATATCCGACAGTACTAGATTGGAAGAATCAACATTACATGATTCCAGCGCTTCTTTACAGAATTTTCCGAATTGATCGTTTCCTACTTTACCAATAAAAGATGTTTTCCTATGTAGCTTTGATAGCGCACAAGCGACATTTGCGGGTGCTCCGCCTGGGTTTTGTTCAAATAATACTCCTGTTGATTCAACAGATTTTACCATAGTAAAATCTATTAGCATTTCGCCGATACTAATGAAATCATACATTATCTTCACCTCAATTTAATTTTATTAATTTTCATAACAACATTTGTTTAATTTTTAGATATCTGACACAAACATCTCCAGAAATATAAATTCGATTATATGCTGTATCAGGGTAAACTACCAGTGACATACTGATTGTCCCGCTGTCAATAAAGAGTTCAAGATCCGATACATCAAAGATTGCATCTAATGAATAGGTGCCGTTAAAGTGCCGTTTAACAGCTTTTTTGCTATAAAGCTCCGATGAGAATGTCTGGCTAAATGAATTGTCACCAGCATTGCTTCTGTCGACAAAAAGCTCATTATCATTGGTAACACCAAAGCGTAAGCATTGTCCTACTGCGTTAGTTAAAGTGATTTCACAAGCACCACTTCCAACTATACTTAATCCGAAAACTTCATCAGGTATAACATTTCCGTTGGATATAGGAATAACCTGTTCGATATAATCGCCAACACCAACAGGTAAACATGCCAGACGCAATCCGGAGTTTGGTGTGTCAATAAGACTTAACTTGCGTGCTAATGTCATCAGCCCACAAAACTCACCGGTAGGAGAAACATCTGCATAACGCCAGTTAATGCCCCAACCTATAAGTATGCGGTCTTTTGCATTATCATAGGTAACGCCTGCATAGTTATCAAACCCCTCATCTAACCATACCGGCTTATCAAAGTGATAATCACAGATAAACTTGTCACCGTCAAAATCCCCGATAAAATACTGTGTACGCGCTCCACCGTTTTCAATTGGCATACCCATACTGACAATAAGAACCCACTTTTCTCCTGCTTCAGTTTCAAGAGGAAAC
>Ga0209430_1000949_pt1 | contig 24082 bp, 19 predicted proteins | sample BarGraIncub1133A_FD_184504 | JGI IMG/M metagenome (GOLD analysis project Ga0209430, IMG submission 184504) | Arctic peat soil microbial communities from Barrow, Alaska - Barrow Graham LP Incubations 11-33A (SPAdes) (version 2) | ecosystem: Environmental > Terrestrial > Soil > Wetlands > Peat... | reverse complement strand
AGATAAACTGGCAGTTCACGACCGACAAAGCCAGAACAAAATTAAAGAGGCTGTACCCGACATTTTAAGTCGGACTGGGTACTAGAACGATCTCATGTTTTACAAAACCTGCCCGTTCAAGATCAGTCTTGCCCCCCTTAACCCCTCTTTAAAGCTGGTCACGCCGTAAAACCCGGGTCGTTGTTTATCGCGGGATGCCCCGTATACCGGTTCCACCACAAGACTGTTCCCGCTCTCGTCCGACAAGGTTATTTCACGTTCGATGGCGATTTTGTCATCGGGAAGGGCCACGGTAATCCTATGGGTGCCCGTCTTCAGGCGGACACTTTTGCTGAACCGATAGCGAATGCCGTCACCGGCCTCGGGAACTCGCAGCGCGCCGGGTACCATGTTTTCCCTTTGCAGATCCGCCTGCAGCTGTAGTGCCTGGCCATCGATGTTTACCAGCATCCTGTATTCGGAGGTACCGTGGAGTTTTTCCTCAAACGGATAGATGCCGGGCTTGTGGGTCTTCAGTGAGGAAACGATACGCAAATCGGCATAACCTTGGGGAACCATGCTTGCGTTGGATAATTCCTGAAAGACATCGCTGCGCATGCCGTTGCTAGCTGTTTTCACCAGGGATGCACTCTCCGCGCAGCCGCTTAGAACGGGCAGTGACATCATCAACAATAAGAAAACCTTCTTCATGACACAACTCCTTTCGTGGCTGGGCCGCGACCGCGTCCCGTTCTCAGCCCGTATCCCTCCATCGGCATGCGACTAAATCGCTCCTTTTCCTCTGTCATTGGTTCTTATCTTGACAACTTCTTCGACATTGAGCACGAATATTTTCCCATCACCCAGGTTGCCGGTATGACCGTATTTCTGAATTACGTTGACAACTTCATCAACCATCTCATCGTCTACAACCACCTCTAATTTCACGCGCGAGGTAAATTCAACCATTGCGGTCGTGGTCCTGGCTTTGCCGAATCCCTTTATTTCTGACACAGTTACACCAGGCAATCCGTCAATCCCATTGAGTTCTTCAGTCACTTCCAATAATTTTGACGGCCTGATTATCGCCTTTATCTCTTTCATTTAATTTCCTTTTGCGATTGGGTACTTTCAGTTTCCATGAGAGACACACAAATATCAATGATCGTTTACATTTCTGGATCAACGGTTCTCTTCTCGAACCAACTGTACACCGACGGAATGATCAATAACGTAAGGAGGGTTGAAGTAATCAATCCCCCCACAACAACCGTTGCCAGCGGTTTTTGGATTTCAGAGCCCGCTCCGCTGGCAAGGAGCATCGGCATCAAACTGAAAATCGATATTGATGCTGTCATCAAGACCGGCCGTAGCCGGTCAAGGCTTCCCTTCCTGATGGCTTCCTGCAAATCATGCCCTTCTTCGCGCAGTTGCGAGATGCGCGACACCAACACAAGTCCGTTTAACACCGCAACACCGAACAAGACAACAAAACCGACCGATGCAGGAACAGACAGATATTGTCCGGATATGTAGAGAGCAAAAACCCCGCCGATCAAAGCAAACGGCAGATTGGAAATAACCAGCAGCGCCAGGCGGATCGACCTGAAAGTTACATACAAGAGAAGCAGAATTAACCCGATGGCAACAGGTCCAATAACCATCAGTTTGTTCATCGCTCTCTGCTGATTTTCAAATTGCCCGCCCCAGGTAAGGTAATAACCGGCGGGCAACTTGACTTTCTCCCCTATCTTTTGCTTTGCTTCGGCAACAAAACCGCCGATATCCCTGCCGCTTATGTTCATCTCGATCCCGATTCTTCGTACTCCGTCCTGGCGGCTTATTTGAACCGGCCCTTCAATCATTTCCACTTCGGCTAACTGTTCAAGCGGAATGTTCATACCCGATTTAGTGGTGACCAATATATTTTTGATCGACTCGAGAGAATTTCTTTTTTCTTCAGGCAGACGAACCGTTATATCAAAGCTCCTGTTCTCTTCGTAAAATTGGGAAGCAGATTTCCCGGCCACGGCTATTTCAATGACATCCTGAACGTCGCTGATATTCAAGCCATATCGTGCTATTTTTGACCGATCGATGTTAACTGTCAGGTAAGGCTGCCCCGAAACCTTTTCCGTAACAAGATCAGTACCCCCTTTAATGGAAGAAAGGACTTTGGCTATTTCAGCCGATTTACCATTCAGCACATCGATATCTTCGCCAAAGAGCTTAACGATCAACTGCGCGCGCGTTCCGGCGACAAGCTCGTCAATCCTGCACTGTATCGGCTGGCTGAACCCGAAGCTGATACCCGCAATTGACTCCAAGGACTTACGCATCTCATTGGTCAGTTCCTCTTTGGAAATATCCCGTTTCCATTCACTCTTCGGTTTGAATATGCCTACGTAACCGGTTTTGTCCGGGCCCCGGGTATCCAGCGCCACACCGGTCTGGCCTGTTCTTGACGTTATGATGTCCAGTTCATCAAACCGCTTCAGCTTTTCCGCTGCACGTTGGTTCACCTCCATTGCCTTCGCGAGGGAAACACCGGGAAGCATGGAAACATCCATGTCGAACGAGCCTTCATCCATTGTCGGTATAAACTCAGTCCCTAATCTAGTCACGAGAAACAGGGAAATAAGCAGGAAAATACCGGCAATACTTAGTATGGTTTTTTTCCTGTTCATTGCATACTCGAGGCAAGGAACATAAAATCTTGTTGCATGCTTCATGATAAAGCTTTCTTTTTCAGGTTGCGGTTTCAAAAACAACGAGCATAGTACCGGTATAACGAATACAGAAAGAATCAAAGATGCAAGAAGCGCGATCGCAACTGTTATGGCTAACGGACCGAACATCTTTCCTTCAATACCTCCCAAAGACAAGATTGGTATAAAAGTAATTGCAATGATAAGTTCTCCGAAGATACTCGGCTTTCTGACTTCCATCACGGCTTTAAGCACGGTGAATATTTTTGAATGGTTGGCTCTATCTTCGCTAAGATGTCGCTGCACATTTTCCACCTGAATTATGGTCGTGTCTATTATCATTCCGATTGAAATTGCCAGGCCGCCAAGCGACATCAGATTTGCGCTTATTCCAACGAGTTTCATCACTATGAACGTCGCCAACAGCGAAAGAGGCAAGGCTATGAGAACTACAAAGCTGCCCCTAAAACTGTTCAGCAATAAATAGAGCACAATCAGGACAAGAAGAGAGCCTTCAAGCAGCGCCTTGTTTACCGTGCTGACGCTGGCATTCACAATGTCGCTTCTATCGTAATAAGGAGCTAACTTGATACCTTCAGGAAGGACATTATTCCCGTTGATTTCTTTGACCTTTTCCGCTACCCGGCGGACAACGTCGCGACTGTTGGCACCGCGCAGCATCATTACGATGCCACCAACGGCCTCATCTTTACCGTTCTTCATGGCTGCGCCCATACGAACGGCTTCGCCTATCTTCACTTGAGCGACGTCCCGGATGTAAGTGGGCGTTCCGAGTTGAGATTTCAGGACGATATTTTCGATGTCTCCGACATTTTTTATCAGGCCGACGCCGCGAACTATGTATTGACCGGCATTGCGTTCGAGAATATTACCGCCAACATTCTTATTATTGTTTCCGACCGCAGAATAAACATCGTCGACTGTCAGTGCATACTTCACCAATTTTTCCGGCGCTACGATTACCTGGTACTCCTTGAAGTAACCGCCGAAGGAATTGATTTCATTAACTCCGGCCACGCTTTTCAGCTGAGGCGTGACAATCCACTCTTGAATGGTTCTCAAATTTGTCAGGTAGGACATCTTTTGAACGGGATCCTTCGGCATTTCTCCTTCGAGGGTGTATTGATAAATCTCACCCATTGCTGTGCCGATGGGACCCATGGCAACCTGGACGCCTTTGGGAACCTTTTCTCTGGCTTCTGCCAAACGCTCAAATACCAGCTGCCGAGCGAAATAAATATCAACAGAGTCCTTGAAAACTATTGTCACGATTGAAAGGCCGAACTTGGTAACCGAACGCATCTGTTCGATGTCGGGCAATCCGCGCATTGCCATCTCGATCGGGTACGTCACATTTCTCTCGATCTCTATGGCAGAAAGGCCATCTGCGTGGCTGACAACTTCAACCTGAATGTTTGTTACATCGGGGAAGGCGTCAATCGGCAACCTGAAATATGAATACAATCCGAAGGCGATAATTAGAAGCGAAAGGAATATAACCATTCCTTTCTGTTTCAACGTATAGCCGATTATTTTCTCTAACATTAGCGATCATCTCCCATAAATGCCTGCTCTATCGGCCAAGGTGCCACTATTCCCCCAGTTCGCCTTTTTTAAGTTCCGATTTCAGCAGGAATGCGCCATCTGCGGCGTAGCGTTCGCCTTCCTTGAGGCCGCCCGTCACCTCCACCTTGCCGCCGGAAGTCCGGCCGGGTTCAATGGTGCGCGGTACGAACTCCGTGCCGTTTTCCGTCACGAACAGCACCTTCTTGCCATCGAGATCCTGCAGGGCAGCTTCGGGAACGGCCAGGACCGGCTGCGCATCGGCCGGCAGAGCCAGTTCGACACTGGCGAACATCTCGGGCTTCAGCTTTCTTCCGGAATTCAGCACTTCGACGCGGGCCTTGACCGTACGGGTGGCTCCGTCCAGCACATCGCCCAAGTGATTGATGCGGCCCCGAAACCTGAGCTCGGGAAAGGCAGCAACGGTGATGACGGCTTTTTGTCCTTTGTGAACCTTGGCCAGGTCTTTTTCGTTGATATCGACCATGACCCAGACAGAAGAGAGATCGGCGATGGTGTAGAGGCTCTTGGAGGGATCGGCCAGTTCCCCGACAATGGCGTGTTTCTCGGTGATGACGCCGCTAATGGGTGATCGGACCGGCAGGAGTTGCAATTTATTGCTGGCTTTATCCAGATTCTCGGCTGAAAGGCCGTAAAGGGCGAGCCGCTCTGCGTCGGCATGCGACTCGGTCAGGGTCATCTGATAGTCCGTCTCTGCCTGGAGGATATCCTTGCGGGCGGCGATTTTCTTGTCCACCAGAGTCTTCACCCGGTCCAGATTTTTCTTAGCCAGTGAGAGCTTGGTCTTTGACTGTCGGTAACGGCTCAAGGCCTCCCCAAGTTCCAGGCTGTCCAACATTACCAGCACCTGGCCGGAGGCAACACTGTCCCCAAGCGATGCCTTGACGGAGGTAATCTTCCCCGAAATGCGCGGCGAGATGTGGGCGATCCGGTCCCCGTTCGCTTCCACCTTGCCGGTGGCGCTGATGGTCCCGGCGAGCCTTTCTTTTTTAGCTGCGGCCACGACAACGCCATTTTGTTTCTGCTTGTCCGGCGTCATGGAAACGGAGGTCGGTTCGCCACTACTTTTAGGCTCCTCTTTCTTTTTGCCACCCTTTTCTGCCGGTTCTGCCGTCTCTTTTTGCTCCTTCACTTCAGTCTTGCCGAGGTACGCCGAACGATAGAAGAAACCGCCGCCCAAGGCAACGGCCAGGATAATTCCGATGACAATTCCCTTTTTGTTCACTGTGCACCTCCGGTCAGATCGACAGCCGTTGCCGATTCAAGTTTTATAAAAGCCACGTGTCCGCCGTGAAGGGCCAGCAGATAGCCGTCGTTCACCTCGAAGAATTTCTTCTGTTCCTGAATGACGCTCAGAATGCCAACCTCGCCGAGTCGGTAGGCCTCCTGAGTCAATTTCTGATTTTCATCCAGTTGGGGGATTATGTTGGTCCGGTACAGAGAACGGACTTTGTCGGCATTGATAAAACTGGCGTGGGCCGCCTCAACCTCGCGAGCAACGGTTTTGCGAGCGCTCGACAAGCGGCTTAAGCTGCTGTTGCGGCGTGCCCGGGCTTCCTGAACCCCGGCCTGATTCTTGTCGAACACGGGAATGGGCAGCGACAACTTGAGACCTATGGTATAGGCCGTATCCTTCCCCTCCACTGCGCCGACCTTCATGGCCGTGGCGTCGCGCGCGATGAAGATGCCGGCAGTGAGGTTGGGGATTCCCTCGGCCTGGGCGAGGATGATATCCGACTCACCGCGACGCGTCTCCGCCTCGATGGCCTTCAGGTCCGGGCGCTTTTCGTGCGCAAGCTGTTTCAGATCAACCAGGTTCTTCGTCAGGGAGAATTCAGCTTCGAGAGCCCCGGCAACAGCAGGGTATTCGCCAGGGGAGATCCCCATAAGCGTCCAGAGTTTGGCATGATTCCAGTTCGCCGCTGTTTCGGCATCAATCCTGGCGCCTTCGCTTCGGGCCAGCTCGACCTGGACCAGATTCATTTCCAACTCCGGAATGTCTCCCGCCGCCAACCGTTCAATCGCGACCTCAAGGAGCTGGCGATTGAGCAAAATGGAGCGGTCGGCCAGGGCGACCCGCTGCTCGGCCAGAATCACATCATAGAATGCCGTCCTCACCTCTTCGCGAAGCACTCTTTCCCGGTCCGCCACCTGCCAGCGGTAGATTTCAAGTTCGCCGTCAGCGGTGGCGAGGCGTTTCTGCCGCTTCCCGGCCAGGATAAACTCCTGCGACACCCCAAGCGACAGGCTGTTCTCGGCACTACTGCCGGTCAGAGCGCCCGTGCCACCCTCAAGCTCCAATGTGGGGTTAGGCAGCAATCCCGCCCTGGTCATGCCGGCTTCACGGATACCTTTTTCTTCCCGAAACGATTTGAGGCCGCCGTTATTTTGTAACGAAAACTCGACTACCTGCGGCAGCGCCAGCTTTTCTGTCTGCGCCCGCACCGGAGCGGACGCAATAAGACACAGGATGCCCGGCACAAGAAGCAGTGCTCCTCTTGCAAAAACAGTTGTCCCCAAAGGAATAACCTCCTTTTATTCAGTTTTTGATGTAGATGGTCTGAAACTGCTGGCGCACCGCGATGGGAAATAAAGATAGACCTGTCCCTCTGGGTGAGGGAAAAGCTACACTCTCATCGTGGCGTTTTTAGGCTAGGTTTTGCGGGGGAATAAACTTGGGAAGATAGACTTCGGGTAGATGCGTGAAGGTGTCAGACGTGTTAATTTCCGAAATGATGGGATTGTAACTGAGCTGGAACGGCTGGATGTTCAAATGCGCGTGACAAGTGCAGTTGAGACATGAGTCGCAATCATCAGAATCGTTGTGCTGCTCAAGCGGGGAACAAGGACAGTGGTGAGATGCGGAGACTTCCGGGGGGGATGTCTGGCATTGATTATTTGCAACAGCCGCGTGAGGTTGCATGGCATGGGCGCATTTATTCACGCCATTGACCGTGACGGTCATCATGACTACGAGAAGAGCCCAGGAGAGGAATTTCAGGTGGATGTTTTTTGGCATAAATGGTTTCGGGATAATGTCCGACTCTTCCCAAAATGTCAAGGGCCTAATATTACAGGGCCGCAACTATTCAGCAAACTTCGAGGAGAGGCAATTAAAAACAATCAAAAGCCTCACCACAGAGAGCACAGAGGAACACAGAGGAACACAGAGAGGATCACAGAGGAAATCGAAACAAAGACTAAGGTCTTTTTGTTTTAGAATTAAATCAGATTTTGATTTTCCTCTGTGCGCCTCGGTGTATCTACTCTGTGTACATCTGTGGTGAGGTTTTACGCTTTGGGTTGATCGACTGGTGCTGAATAGTTACACGGTGCCTAACATTACGGTTGCAGCCAAAAAAAGACGGCCCCGTCGAAACGGGGCCGTCTGGTACTGCCATGTGAAACATCTGCCGGGTGAAACTTAGTCCATCTTGACGGGTACTTTTGCCTTCAGCATGAACTTGCCGTCTTTGACGGCGAGAAGGCTCAGCGGGGTCTTGATCGGCTCGCGGTTAGCCTGCATGCTGATGGTGCCGGACACGCCTGCGAAGTTCTTGGTCTTGGCAAGAGCGTCCTTGAAGACCTTGGGATCGACGCTGTTGGCGCGTTTCATGGAGTCCGCCAGCAGCATGATGGCGTCATAGCCCTGGGCGTCGAAGAGGCCGGGGAGCTCGCCGTTATGCTTGGCCTTGAAGGACTCGATGAACTTGGAGGTTTCCGGGGTTGCCTGCTCGGGGGAGAAGCCGAGAGCGGACATGGACCCTTCAACAGCGGAGCCGCCCAGTTCGATGAATTTCGGGGAGAACAGTCCGTCGCCGCCGAACATCGGTGCCTTCAGCCCCTGCTTGCGGGCTTCTTTCATGATGAGAGCGCCTTCGGTGTAGTAACCGGAGAACAGGATGACGTCCGGCTTCTTAGCCTTGATGTTGGTGATCTGGCCGGAGAAGTCCTTGTCGCCGTCCTTCACCTTCTCGTCGGATACGATCTTGATCGACGGCACTTTTGCAGCTGCATCGCGGAAGGTCTGGGAGAGACCGACGCTGTAATCGTTGTTGTCGGAGGTGATGACCGCCACTTTCTTGAACTTCAGGTCCTTGGCGAAGTAGTCGATGCAGGCGGGAATGGCGATGCTGTCCAGGAGCGTGTCGCGGAAGATGAAGTCGCCGTTCTCGACGACGCCGGGGCCGGTGGCTCCAGCGGAGAGCAGGACAACGCCAGCTTTCTGCGCGATGGGGGCGGCAACCTTGGTGATGCCGGTGGTCGGATCGCCGACGATGGCCACGACCTTGTCGCGGGAGATGAACTTCTGGGTAACGGAGGCGCCTTCCTGCTTGTCGCCGCGGTTGTCGGCTTCCACGATTTCGATCTTCTTGCCGACCACGCCGCCGGCGGCGTTGATCTCTGCGGCAGCCATCTTCATCCCTTCCAGGGTCGGCTTGCCGTACATGGCCACGTCGCCGGTGAGGGCGCCCAGGAAACCGATTTTGATAGTGTTGGCTGCAGGTGCTGCGCCGGTGGCGCCTTCCTTGGCTTCCTTCTTCTTGCAGCCGAACGTACCGGCTGCGAGGATTACAACCAGGAGCAACGCGCTCATCTTCTTAAAGCTCATGCAGACTACCTCCCTTTGGTTAGTGAATCACAGTGAGTACTTCGGACGCCCAAGCTAACAACTGATTTCTACATCTGTCAAGCCCATGGCAAAACATTGCAGCTACTACATTGTCCTTCTCTCCGGGAGAGATCCCGGAGAGAAGGACAGTCAAACTAGAATACGTACTTGGCAATGATCTTGAGGTCATAAGGGTTGTCTGCGTTCAGACCGTCAAAGTAGTCGCCGAGGAACACGTAACCGGCGCGAGCGCCGAGGGTCACGTTGGGGGTCAGCTTGTAGTTGGACTCGGTGTTGATCTCGGTGCCGAGGTAGTTACCTTTGCCGCCCTTATAGCTTGCGAACTTGTCGTTGGCGATGGCGGCGAAGCCGGCATTGACGCTGCTGGTGATCCTGTCGGTACAGGGATGGTCGTAGCCGAGCGAACCCAGGATGACGCCCTGGCGATAGTTGGAAACGTCATAGACTATGGCATTGTCGATGGTGGTGGCATTCTTGTCGCGACCGAGGATGATCAGCTCGGAGTCGTAGAAGCCGCCTGCCTCGGTGCCGGTTGCGGCGTTGTAAAGAGAGTGGTTGCCGCCGGCTACGTAGAGAAACTCGCTGCGCGCGGTGCCGCCAAGGAGGGCCATCTTGGCGCCAAGGTTGAACTCATAACCTTTGGCTTTCTGGGTAGCGCTGAGATCGCCGAACTGAGCCAGGGCGAAACCGTTGATGGTGACCGGTCCGACGACCCCTTCGGCGTTGATGCCGATGCTGTGAACCCTGGCATCGTTGCTGGGGTTTGCCGTAGTAGTGGTAGTAACGGAACCGTAAACGGGAGTTCCATCGGCAGTAACGCCGGTCTGCGGGCCGACAGGAGTGACCGTGGTTGTGGAACCGTTGGCGCGACTGTCCTGGATGTAGTAGTAAGCCGCGCCGACTTTTATGTCCTTGGTGATGTTGTACCTGCCGTCGAGTTGGAGCAGGTCGACGGTTCCCTTGCCCAAGGTTCTGTCATTGGTCCAGTCCCAGGTGTCGTTCCAGCGGAAGAAGCCCGCGGTGACTCCGGCATTTGCATAGTTGTGGGAGAGAAGCACGCCGGCCATGTCGGCATCGAAGATGGTTCCCTTGAAGGCATCGGTGTTGCCCATCATGCCGAGCTTGGCGTTCACGTAGGTCGGGTAATTCAGTTCAAGGTAGAGGTTTTTAGTTTCGATATTGACCGAATCGGCGCCGATTGCGCCACCGCTGCCGCGCCCCGTAGTGTAGGAACTGTTGCCCAACCAGTTGTAATCCAGCTCGAAATTGGTCACCAGTTTCACACTTTCGCTCGCCTTGGCGGTATAGCCGAGACGAACACGCTGCACAAAGTAGTTCTCGGTGGGCGCATTCTTCCGAAGGCCGCGATCGCTGGTGGGGTTGGTTTCGAACGCGTTGTTGCCGGCTGCGCTGTAGTTGGAGAGGTCGTAGAAGGAGGTGAAGGCACCGTGGAACTCGTTCTCCAGGGCCAGGGCGGGTACTGCGGTCGCGACAGTAAGCGCGCCTGCGGCGGCTACGGCGAGAAACTTCTTGTTCAACTTCATGTGTTTCCTCCTCGTTCAGTGTTTAATTAAATTGCATAGCTAGCTTGCCAAGGTTACTACCAGTTCAACTGAAGGGGACCATCACCACCTTTCGCGTAAAGTATGTTAGCCGCACGGGCACCATCCTGCTAAAAAAACCGCTCGCTTCCTTCATGCACCGAAACTACAGAATCTGACTCAAAAAAAGCTTGGCGCGGTCGTGGGTGGGAGCTGTGAAGAAATGCTCCGGCGTCCCCTCCTCCACGATGCGGCCGGCGTCCATGAATATCACCCGGTCCGCCACCTCCCGGGCAAAGCCCATCTCGTGGGTGACCACCGCCATGGTCATCCCCTCCCGCGCCAGGGCCTTCATCACGTCGAGCACCTCGCCGATCATCTCGGGGTCAAGCGCCGAGGTCGGCTCGTCGAAAAGCAGCAGCTTCGGGTCCATGGCGAGGGAGCGGGCGATGGCGACGCGCTGCTGCTGGCCACCGGAAAGCTTTCCCGGATAGGCCGACGCCTTCTCCACCAGCCCCACCTTCTCCAAAAGCTCCATGGCGCGCGCCTCGGCGTCCTTCCTGGAGCGCTTGCGGACTACGATCTGGGCGAGTGTCAGATTCTCCAGGACCGTCTTGTGCGGGAAGAGGTTGAAGGCCTGGAACACCATGCCGACCTCCTTGCGCACCCGGGTGATGTCGGTTTTAGGATCGGAGAGGTCCATGCCGTCCACCATGATGCGTCCGCCGTCGATCTGCTCAAGCCTGTTGATGGAACGAAGCAGTGTGGATTTGCCGGAACCGGACGGGCCGATGATGACCACCTTCTCGCCGTCGTAAATGTCGAGGGAGACCCCGTCCAAGGCCCGGCAGGAACCGTAGGTCTTGACGATCTTCGTCGCCTGCACCATCTTTTTGCGCTCACTTGTTGGCACTGACACGCTCCTCCATGATCCCGATGATCTTCGATAAAAAGAGCGTGATGATCAGGTAGATCAGCGCGATGACCGTGTAGGTCTCGAAATAGGTGAACGACTCGGAGGCGAACTCGCGCCCGCGCCGCAGTAGGTCGGCGACCGCGATGATGGAGACCAGGGAGGAATCCTTCAAAAGGGCGATGAACTCGTTTCCCACCGGCGGCAGGATGACCTTCACTGCCTGGGGGAGAATCACGTGACGCATGGTCTGCCAGCGGCTCATGCCGAGCGACAGGGCGGCTTCCTCCTGCCCCTTGGCGATCGACTCGATCCCGGCGCGCACCACCTCGCCCATGTAGGCGCCGTAGCAGACGGCCATGGCGATGATGGCGGAGAGGATCGCGGGGACCTTGACGATGGTGCCCAGGGCGTAATAGATGTAGAAGAGCTGCACAAGGAGCGGAATGCCGCGGATGACCTCCACGTAGAGCGAGGCCGCGCCGTTGAATAATTTGTTTTTGGAAATTCTCCCCAGGCCGGTGATGAGGCCGATGATTATGGCCAGGACGATCGAGCCGAGGGTTACCTGGAAGGTAACCAGTATGCCGTCGGGGACGAACTTCAGGATGTTGAGATAGGGGTCGGGCTTGGTGTACGTCAGATACGCGAGGATGCCGATGGCGCCAAAAAAGGCGATGCGCCAGGCGGTGAAAAGTCCCCGGTCGCTCTTTCTCGGGATGGCGGCGCCGTCCCCCACGTCGATTACCTGCTTCTTTGCTTCATTGCTCATGCGTTGGTTTGTCCATCCGGAATTTGAGGATAACGTGGGGGCGTGGCGCACACCGGACGCATGCGCCACGCCGCCACCGAGTAAACGGTGCTTCGGGAAATATTGAGTGCTATTTCAGCCACTTCTTCTTGAGCTGCTCGTCGATTTTCTTCTTCTTGGCGGCGGTGATGCCCTTGTTGATCAGCGCGACAAGATCCTTGTTCCCTTTTTTCACCACGATGCCGTAGGCTTCCTTGGTGAAGGGCTTGCCGACGATCTTGAACTTGGCGCTGTATTCCTTCTTCTGCATGGCGTAGATGATGGCGGTGGTCTCGTCGCAGACCACGCCGGAAATGCGGCCGGCAGCCATGTCAGCGAAGGCAAGACCGACTTCGTCATAGGTCTTCAGTACCACGCCGGCGTTCTTCTTCACTTCCATGGCGCCTGTGGTGCCGATCTGCGCGCCCACGTTCTTTCCCTTGAGGGCAGCAAGCTTCGCGGCCTTTTCGGCCTTGGGTACCACGAGGACCTGACCGGCGTTTATATAGGGAATGGAAAAATCGTACTTGGCGCGCCGCTCGTCGGTGATGGTGACCGACGAGATGATCGCGTCGTACTGGCCGGCTTCCACTCCGGCAAAGATGCCGTCCCAGGCGGTATTCTTGAAGACCACCTTGAAACCGGCCTCCTTGGCGACCGCGTTCATGAAGTCGATATCGAAGCCGACGATCTGCTTTTTAGCGTCCACCATCTCCATCGGCGGCCAGGTCGCGTCGGTTGCGACGGTTACTGTTTTCACACCTTTGGGCGCCGTCGCCGCCAGGACTCCCGATGCGGTACAGATACCGGTAAGCGCCAGAACTGCTGCCATGATACGGAATAATTTCATGTTTCCCCCTTGCCGAGCGTTTTAAATTAGGCAGAACACACCATCCTACATTTCGCGGATAACTATTAGGGATTTTGGGGCGGCTTGTCAACCATCTAAATCAGATTAACAGTTGCGCCCGAATTTAGCGCATGTTAACTTCGATGAATCCCGGTGTGAATTCAGAGTTTTAAAGGGTCAAAAAAAGGTTGCGGCATATGAAAAAAATCCGAGCGGCATTACTGCTTTTAATAACCACCTTCTTCTGGGGAGTCGGCTTCACTCTGGTTAAGGATGCGATCAGCCTGGTGGACGTCTTCGTCTTCCTCTCCCAGCGTTTCCTGTTGGCGGCCGGTATCATGCTGCCGTTTGCCCTTTGGCGCTTAAACAGGTTGAACCGACGGCTCCTTTTACACGGCGGTATCCTGGGCGCGCTCCTTTTCGGGGCCTACGCCTTTCAAACCGTCGCGCTCAAGTACACCAGCGCCTCCAACGCCGGCTTCCTGACCGGCCTCAACGTGGTGCTGGTCCCGTTCTTTGGCGCCCTGCTCTTTCGCCAGCCCATCGGCCGCAACATCAGGTGGGGGGTGGGCCTCGCTGTCGTCGGCCTTTTCCTGCTCTGCACAAATGGCAGCTTAAGCTTCAATAACGGCGACATCCTCGCCGCCATCTGCGGAGGGTGCGTCGCTCTGCACGTCCTTTTCACCAGCCGCTTCGCTCGCAATGCCACCAGCGACGTCTACCTGTTGACCACCCTGCAGCTCCTTACCGTCGGCGTGCTGAGCCTGGTCACGGCGGGCATGACCGGCCAGAGGGTCTTCGTCTGGCACCCGGAACTCTTCTGGACCCTCGCCATCTGCGTCCTGATCGCTACCATTTTCGCCTTTCTGGTGCAGACCTCGATGCAAAGATTCATAAGCCCGTCCCACACAGCGCTCATCTTCTGCACGGAGCCGGTTTTCGGCGCCGGATACGCATACTTTGCCGCGGGAGAAAGGCTCGGTTTTTTCGGATTCACCGGTGCGGTGCTGATACTTGCGGGGATGATCGTTTCGGAGCTTCTGCCGGACGAGCCAGGTGTTGTGGAAGATATCGCCCTGAGCGCCGAGGCCTAGCGCTAAATTCCACCGCGAAAGAGAGGACACCGCCCCGTCCTGGAGCATAGAGCGGCCTTAACCACCAAAAACAAAACTTTAATGGAACGCGGATGACGCGGATTGAGCGGATTTGTGCAGATTAAACAAGACTCGGGGTTAAACCTTTTCAGTTCTAAATCCGCCTGAATCCGATCCATCAGATCTGTATCCGCGGTCTATTGCCTTCTTTGACTCTGATTACCTTTGCATGGGGGATAATTCTGTTATTAAATGGCGGGAATAAGGCGCGGACGAGTCTGCCCAGGTTCTAAATCCGAAATCGGATGGGCGCTCAGGGTAGAGCGGGACGACAAGGCACCGTTGCTTTTGATTATCAGCGGAATTTAGCATGACATGCAGCACATACCTTCTCAACTTTTGTGAAAGAAGTTTTTGCACCGGCAAAATCTCCCTTTTTGGCCAGATTTACCGTGGATGTCAGCGCCACTTCCAGATTCGTGGCGAATGCCAGGAAATTATTCCGCTGACTGACGTTTCTATGCGGCTTCGATTTTTTCAGGTCGGGAACTGCGGCCAGCATCCTGCCGGATTCCAGCTCAACAGCAGCTGCATCGCCTTTCCCAAGGGCCGTCTCCAGCCCTGCTGACGCCACTGAGAACATCGGCATAATGGCATGGAGCTTCTGCATCTGAGCTTCCGCCGTTTTGCCATGCCCTTCGGTGCCGTGGGCAAAAGCCTCTCCATACATGGTCAACGCTCCAAGCAGAAGACAGATTGCCGTTACAGCGCGTTTGTTTCTCATTTCCCCTCCGGCCGGGTAATTGTTCGATGCTTCCTCGCCTGCAGAAGCCTGATCTGGCCACCCTCTCAGTACCACTAGCGAATCGAATGAATGGCTGAGGCGGGCCTTTAGGCCCGCCTCAAACTGATTGCGACTATGGTCACTAAACCTGTTTATTTCAATGTCTACTTAATACGCGGAGGGTCTCATTGGCCTCTTTCAACTTTCTGTCGAGGGTCTTGAGCTCTTTCACGGTATAGGTGCTGGCACCTTTTTCCTCGATTTCGACTTGCAGCTTCGCGATTCTGTTCTGAATGCTGTCGACTTCCTGGGCGCAGTTCTTCAGCAGCATCGCGCACTCCTTGGCGCATTTTTCGTCCATGGCCTGATGGGATGCGCCATGCTGGTGCGCCTCCTCAGCGAAGACCGGAGCCGCTGCCGCGAAAAGGGATATGGCGGTGAGAATAATCATTTGATTTTTCATTGTAATATTACTCCTTTGGAATAGCTTGCCCTACTTGACCGTGTACCAGAATTTGGAGCTGTGCACCTTGCCGCCTTTCAGCTGGAACCTGCTCATCACCCCGTATTTCCCCTTCTTGGACAGGTCGAAGTCGGCCCCGAAGTGCCCCTGCATTCCCACCAGGTCCTTGGCCTGGACGCTCTTGTCGGGGTTCTGTACTTTGAGCACCACGTCACCCTCGGTCAGGGCCTTGCCGGTTTTGACGTCCAGGAAGGAAACCGCGATGTGATGGGTCTCTTTCATCCCCTTGGGCAGTTCCATCTTTATTCCCTTCATATGCTCTTTCATGCCCATGACTTTGAAGGTTGCCTTCACGCCAGCCACCACTTCCTCATGGGCGACATCGCCCTGATGGCCGCCGTGGCTCATATCCATGCCTTGCATGGAACCATGGTCCATTGCGGCGAAAGAGGTCATGGGAGCCGCCAGGGCGAAGAGTGCTGCGATCGTTACGGTGATTTTTTTCATGGTACGGATTCTCCTTTGATTAGGTATGGTTAGTAGACGTCTTACTAAGAGCACGTGCCGTGCCAAGGCATGGCAACCTGTCATTACAGCGCCTTACGATTACCCCGCCATGTCACCGTGGGGGATATTCAACATGTGCGTAGCATATTCCTCTATGGTTAGTGCTTCATCCCGGAATACTTGAGCCTCCCCTTCTTCAAATCCCGCTTTTTCATCAGCACGAAGATCACCGGCGTCATGATCAGCACATGAATGGCCGAGGTGATCATGCCGCCGATCATTGGAGCTGCGATCGGCTTCATAACGTCAGCGCCGGTGCCCGAGGACCACATGATCGGCAGCAGGCCCAAGAGTGCCACCGCCACGGTCATCAGTTTGGGGCGCAGGCGGAGCACCGCCCCCTCGAAGGTCGCGTCGTAAATATCCTGTTCGCTGCAGGGGCCATTGATCAGCTTTTTGTCCAGCGCCTCGTGCAGGTAGATGACCATTACCACCCCGGTTTCCACCGCGATGCCGTAGAGGGCGATGAATCCTACCCAGACCGCAACCGAGAGGTTGTAGCCCAGGGCATACACCAGGTAGACTCCGCCGATCAGGGCGAAGGGGACCGAAAGCATGACCATGCTCGCCTCCAGGGTCGAATGAAAGGTGAAGAAGAGCAGGATGAAGATGATCACGATCCCTATCGGCACCAGAACCTGCAGCCGGGCCTTGGCGCGGATCTGGTTCTCCCATTGACCGGACCAGGCGAGGTAATATCCGGCGGGGAGCTTCAGGTTCTTTTCCAGCACCTCCTTGGCCTCGGTGACGAAGCCCCCCATGTCCCGGCCCCGGACGTTGAGAAAGACCAGGGATCGCAGGAGTCCCCCCTCGGAGTTGATCTCCGGCGCGCCGGTGGATATTTTCAGCCTGGTCACCAGCGAGAGCGGCACCTGAGCCCCCTCCGCCCCCGCCACCAGTATGCGTCGGATGGACGGGATGCTGTCGCGGTAGTCCCGCAGGTAGCGGATCCGAATCGGAAAGCGGTTGCGCCCCTCGACGGTGGTGGAAAGCATCGCGCCCCCAAGGGCGGTCTCGATGACATCCTGGATATCTCCCACGGCAACGCCGTAACGGGCGGCCGCCTCGCGGTCGATGTCGATGTCGATGTAATTGCCGCCGGTGACCCGTTCAGCCACCACGTCGGCGGCGCCCTTGATCGGCTTCAGGATGGTCTCGGCCTGAAGCGCCAGGTCCTTCAGCACATTCAGGTCGTTGCCGAATATTTTCACCCCGAGGTCGGTGCGCACCCCGGTGGAGAGCATGTTGATCCGGTTGATGATCGGCTGGGTCCAGCCGTTCCTCACCCCGATCTGGCGCAGCTTGCCGTCCAGTTCGGCCACGATGTCGGCCTTTTTCATGCCGGCCCGCCACTTCTCCTTGGGCTTCAGGATGATGATGCTCTCGAACATGGAGACCGGCGCCGGGTCGGTGGAGGTTTCGGCCCGGCCCACCTTGCCGAGCACATGCTCCACCTCGGGGACGCTCTTGATGATGGTGTCCTGCACCTGAATCAGCCGCTTGGCCTCGGTGATGGAGACGTTGGGGAGCGTGACCGGCATGTAGAGAAGCGACCCTTCGTCCAGGGGCGGCATGAACTCGCTCCCCAGGCTCATGAACATGGGCACGGCAATCAGCAGGGCCACCACGTTCAGGGCGATGGTGGTCTTTTTCCAGACCAGCACCCAGCGGATCACCGGCGAATACAGTTTAATGAAGAAGGTGGAGACCGGATTGGAGCTCTCCGGCGGCATCTTGCCCCGCATGAAGTAGTACATCAGCACCGGCACCAGGGTGATGGCGATCAGGGCGCTCCCCATCATGGAGAAGGTTTTGGTGAAGGCGAGCGGATGGAACAGTTTCCCCTCCTGCCCCTCCAGCATGAACACCGGCACGAAGGAGAGCACGATGATCGCCAGGGAGAAGAAGATGGCACGTCCCACCTGCTTGGCCGAGGCAATGACGACCTCCAGCCGCTTTTCCGCCCGCTCCTCGGGAGGCATCTCCGAGAGATGGCGGTAGCAGTTCTCCACCATGATCACGCCGGCGTCCACCAGGACACCGATGGCTATGGCGATGCCGCCCAGGGACATGATGTTGGAGGTTACCCCCATGAGCTTCATGGTGATGAAGGCGATCAGGACCGAGATCGGTAGGGTCAAAACGATAACCAAGGCACTCTGGAAATGGAGTAGGAATACCAGGATGACCAGCGAGACGACGATCGATTCCTCCAGCAGGTTCCTTTTCAGGGTGTCAACCGCCCGCGCGATAAGGTCGGAGCGGTCGTAGGAGACCCTGACCTTCACGCCGGGAGGCAACCCTTTTTCCAGATCCTTGATCTTCACCTTCACCCGGTCGATGACTTCCTTGGCGTTCTCGCCGTAGCGCATGACCACGATGCCGCCGACGGCCTCGCCCTCGCCGTTTATCTCCAGGAGCCCGCGCCGGATGGAGCCCCCCATCTGCACGGTGCCGAGGTTCTTGAGGTAAACGGGGGTACCGCGCATGTCGGCCCCGATCACGATATTCTCAAGGTCGGCCTTGGACTTCACGTAGCCCTGTCCCCGGATAAGGTACTCGGCATCGGCCTGTTCGATCAGCCGTCCCCCGACATCCTTGTTGGAGGCCTTGACCGCCTCCATGACCTTGCCCACCTTGATGTTGTAGGCGAAGAGCTTGCTGGGGTCGAGATCGATCTGGTATTCGCGAACGAAACCGCCGATGGAGGCGACCTCCGCCACCCCCTGGACCGTGTTGAGCTGGTAGCGGACGAACCAGTCCTGCAGGGTGCGCAGCTGTTCCAGGTCGTACCCCTTCCCTTCCAGGGTGTACCAGAAGACGTGGCCGACGCCGGTGCCGTCGGGCCCAAGCGTCGGGACCACTCCGGGAGGAAGCAGGGAGGCCGCATAGTTCAGGCGTTCCAGGACCCGGGTCCTGGCCCAGTAGATATCCGCCTTGTCCTCGAAGATGACGTAGATCATGGAAAAGCCGAAGGCGGAAGAGGCGCGCACGGCGCGGACCTGGGGGAGCCCCTGCAGGTTCACCGCCAGCGGATAGGTCACCTGGTCCTCCACCACCTGGGGCGAGCGGCCCGGATAGTCGGTAAAGACGATCACCTGGTTGTCGGAGAGGTCGGGAATCGCGTCCACCGGCGTATGGTAGACCGACCAGAGCCCCCAGGCGATGATGAGACCGAACATCATCAGGACGATCACCCGGTTACGGGCGGAGTATTCAATAATCTTTTCGATCATGACAAATCCTTTAATAGAACGCGGATGACGCGGATGACGCGGATTGAGCGGATTTACACGGATTTCAGGAAAGAATTGGTAAAAACAATTCTCTTGAACTCTGGCTTATATCCAAAGTTCAGCAATAATCCGACCTCTTTCCTTGTTGCTTTCAGGTAATTGGTGAGCTGCGCGACATGCTCCTCACGAATATGCTCTGCAGCCTTTAATTCGAGAATAACCAGATCGTTTACCAGGAGATCGGCAAAGTATTCGCCGACCGGCTGCTTTTCATATAGAACCTGAATCGGATGTTCTTGACGCACCTGAAACCTTGAACTCGCCAGTTCAATCAAGAGCGCATTTTCGTAGACTTTTTCCAGGAAACCGTAGCCAAGCGAATTGTAGACTTTGTAAAAAGATCCAATAATCCCGTCAGTAATATCAGAATGAAGCATAAGCTTCTCCTCTTCCGGTTATCAGCGTCAATCCACTCAATCCGCGTCATCCGCGTTCTATTGCCTTGGCTTGTATTACATCTTCATGTCATCCATCTTCAAGGTCCCCTTCTTTGCCGGTGGCTGCCCTGCCGGTGGCACGCTGGGTTTCTTGTCATCCATCTTCATGCCGGGCATGGACCCACCGCCGCTCCCCTTCAGCTGCGATTCGGAATCGATCAGGTAGCCGCCGGATACCGCCACCATGTCCCCTGACTTGAGCCCAGACAGTATCTGGACCTTGTCTTCGACCCGCTCTCCCACCTGCACGTCGCGAGGCTCGAACATCCCCGGCGAGGTTTCCACCCAGACCACCTGGCGCTTTCCGGTATCGATGACCGCTGTCGCCGGGACCACGATCCCCTTGACCAGCGGGACCCTGATGATCGCATTTACGAACATGTCGGGCTTCAACCTCATCCCGGGGTTGCGCATCTCCACGCGCGCCTTGACGGTATGGGTCTTGGGATCGTGAAAAGGGTACACGAAGCTGATCCTGCCGCTGCTGGCGACGCCATGTTCGGCCGAGGAGCGGATTTCGACCTGTTGGCCGACCCGGATATAGGGGACTTCGTTTTCGAAGACATCTATATCCACCCAGACCCTGGAAAGGTCGGCGATATTGAAAAGCACCTCTCCCATGGTGACGTACTGGCCCAGCTGCACCATCTTTTCTATGACGGTGCCGGAGAGCGGCGTGTAGATCGGGAGGCGGATGTTCGGCTTGCCGGCCCGTTCCAGCGCGGCTATCTGATGCTCTTTTACCCCGAACAGCATGAGCCGCTGCTTGGCCGAGGCGACCAGCCCCTCGCCATTCTGGGATATGGAGGGAATGGGAGAGTTTTTCAACTGATCGCGGCTCCTGATGGCCAGCAGGTATTCCTGCTGGGTGGCCAAAAGGTCCGGCGAGTAGAGCTCCGCCACCGGCCTCTCCCTGGTGACCGACGCGCCGACGGTATTTACATTCAGCTTGTCGATGCGGCCGGCGACCCAGGCGGTGACCTTGGCTTGACGCGACTGGTCGAACTGCACGATACCGACGGCGTTGATCTCCTTATTCAGGGTGGCCTGTTTCACCGCGACGGTGGCTACGTTCGCCATGATCCGCTGGGTAGGCGACAGGGAGACGTGCCCGAGCATGTCGGCCTGCTTTTTCTGCTCCGGGGTTTGGGCGCCGGCGCTTGGGACTGAATCGATCTTCTTGATCAGTTCCATGCCGCAGATCGGGCAGGTTCCCGGCTTGTCCTTGATGATGAACGGGTGCATGGAGCAGGTGTAGAGCTGTTTGCCCTGGGCCGCCTGCTGATCGGTCGCCTTGCCGGGATGCTTCTGGTGCCACAGGTACCAGCCGCCAGCTGCGGCCGCGGCCAGCACGATCACCAGGAGGGGAATTGCGATTTTCTTGTTCATAGCCATGGGAAACCTCTTAACTTCTTTAATAGAACGCGGATGACGCGGATTGAGCGGATTTACAAGGATAAACCTTTAATGCTTTATTGGTTAAACCAAGATTTTCACAGCCTAGCGGTCCAGTTTATTCACCAAGCCTCTGCATTATGCAGTTACAATTTTTTAGACGTTGACTACGGCTTGATAGCTTCAAAGGTTTAATCCGCCTTATCCGCTCCATCCGCGTCATCCGCGTTCTATTGCCTTTGATTCTCAAGCAGTGCCGCACCGACCACCGCTTCCAGCCGAGCGAGGTTCATCATGTACTCGGCCTGGGACTCATACAGTTGTCGTTCGTAGTTGAAAAGTGTCATCCTGCTGTCCAGCAGGTTCAGTAAATCCACCTTGTTTACCCGGTAGCCGATGGTGGCCGATTCCAGGGACTGTTCCGCCTGGGGGATGATGCCGGTCCGGTACAGGGTCACCAGTTTCCCCCTCCTTTCCAGCTTGGCGAGCAGGTCGGAAATGCCGGAATCGATTGTGTTCCTGAGGCCGTCCATCTCGTCGGTCGCCATGCGCACCTCTGAATCGGATTCGGCCACCATGGCATGACGCCGCGCCTGTTGCACCGGCAAGTTGAAGGTGACCCCCAGGGAATACATGTCAAGTCCTTCATCTCCCATGGTTTTTTCACGCTGCATGTACTCCAGCGCCACGTTGAAATCGGGATAAAAATCCTTCCTGGCCAACCGGTGCCCCGCCTCCCCTTTTTCGATCTGGGCCCTCAGGCTCTTGACCATGGGGCGACTCTCAAAAGCCAATTCCTTCAATTTGCCGGCCGAAAGCTGCAGCGGTCTGATCTCGAAGTCGGCGATCCTCCCCACCGAGGATTCGGAGGGCCGAAAGAGCAGGGCGTTAAGGGCAGCCACCAGGCTCTTCCGTTCCTGCTCCAGGGAGATCTTCATGTCGAGCAGCTTGGAGCGTTCCACCTGGGATTTGAAGACGTCCTGCTGCACCCCCTGGCCCACGGAGTACTTGATCTCGGCGAGGGTGACGAAGTCGTCGAGGATCCTCAAGTTCTTGTCGGCTATCGCCAGAGACTTGTCCGCATAGTAGATCTGGTAGTAGGTCTCCTTCACCATCCTGACAAGTTCGAGTTTGCGCTCCTCAACCTGCCACCGGTACGACTCGGCTTGCCTCTCGGCCACCTCTTCCTTGAGCCCGCGCTTGCCCCAGAACGGGAGCTGCTGGGAAATACCGATCACCTTCTGGGTCATGGGGTCTTTGCGGAAGTTGAACGGGTCGGACACGATCCCGTTCTGAATCTTCAGCATCAGCATCGGGTCATCCAAGGAGCCGGCCTGGACCACCCGGTTCTTGAACATCCGCCAGCGCGCCTCGGAACTCTTAAGCTCGGGGTTGTTGGCGAGCGACGCGGCAACAAGGGTCGCCAGCTCTTCGGCGGGCGGTTTCGCTTCTTCCGACCATGCCAGGGCGGTCGGCAGAGACAACAGCATAAGCAAGGCAACTGCGTGAAGGTTTTTCATGGGAACTCCTGACTATTTGAGAAGGCGGCGCGGATCTCCCGGCACGTCCATGCCAATCATTATCGAGTTGATGCCATTGAGTCTAAGACGAGAATTTTCGATTTCATTCAGGTTCCGTATTATTCATCGGCAACCTGACCGTCACGGCGGTTCCTTTGCCCTCGACGCTCTCGATAAGCAAGCTGCCGCCATGGCTTTCGATGATCTTCTTGGTGACCACGAGCCCCAGCCCGGTTCCCCCCGGCTTGGTCGTGTAGAAAGGCTCGAATACCCGCTGCAAGGTTTCGGCACCGATTCCGGGTCCGGTATCGCGGAAACAGATCTCACAGACCGGCACGCAACCTTCAGGTTGCCTGCTGGCGGCGGAGATAATCACGCTGCCGCCCGGGGGTGTCGCCTGCAGGGCGTTGATGGCGATATTAAGAAACGCCTGGCGCAGCTTCTCGCCGTCCGCCTTCAACAGCAGCGGAACTGGCGACGGTTGCATGACGAGCTTGATCTCTCTTTCCCTGGCGTCCTTCGCGACAAGCGTGGCGATCGTCTGCAACTCTTCCTGAATGAGACATTGCTTGTACTCAGCCGGTTGCGGTTTCGCCATATGAAGGAAATCCTCCACCACCCGGTTCAGCCGCTCGGTTTCCTTGATCTGGATTTCGATGAACTCGTGCTTGGGATCGCCGGGCGGGTAGTCGTCCTTCAGTATTTCAGCGGTACCGCGGATGGAACCCAAGGGATTGCGGATTTCGTGAGCCAGCACCGCGGCCATCTCTCCCAAGGTGGAGAGTTTCTCGGCGCGCCGCAGCTGTTCCTCAATAACGATGATCCGCTCGGATTGCTGCTGCAGTTCCTGATAGGACTCTTCAAGCCCCCGGGCGGTCTTTTGCAGCTCCACGGCGCGCTCGCGCTCCCGTTGCGACAATAAGCCGGTCACTCCGCCCACCACGTTGTACATCAGAATCTCAAGGTACTTTTCCATCTCCATGGTCATGTGTCCGCCCCACTGGAAAAGAATATGGGGAGCATAGGCAATGCTGACCATGATGGAACAGAGCAGACCGCCACGCAAACCGAACCAGAGTGCGGCAAGAATTATCGGCAAATAGTAGAGGCGTTGGAAAATGTCGTGCAGATAGGGAAGTTGCAGCGGCGTGAGATAGTGCAAAAGGCTTATGCCTACGACGAAGGAAGTGAGAATAAGTGGCCGTAGTTTGGATGATTTTTCCATGGGTATTTTAGCATCCCCCGCATAAAATAAAGTCGATAAAAAACAGTAATATTTACCACAGTACTGTCAAATTGCAATTAGCTGATGGGGTGAATTACAGCAGGATAATGTCAGGATGCACCGCCCTGGTGATGCGGACTGGCAAATCCTCACGCAGATAGTATTCGACAATTAACCTATGACTACCACCATCCGTCAGCTAGGCGCATCTTCCTTGCGCACCAGTTTCATGCCGCAGATCGAACAGTCCGCCGTCGGATCGCGGCTGGTGATCCAGGGGTG
>Ga0209430_1000943_pt1 | contig 24223 bp, 24 predicted proteins | sample BarGraIncub1133A_FD_184504 | JGI IMG/M metagenome (GOLD analysis project Ga0209430, IMG submission 184504) | Arctic peat soil microbial communities from Barrow, Alaska - Barrow Graham LP Incubations 11-33A (SPAdes) (version 2) | ecosystem: Environmental > Terrestrial > Soil > Wetlands > Peat... | reverse complement strand
GTAAGCATTCGGCCTGCCACGTTCAAAATTAATGCAAAAGTTTAATTATAAGGAAGAAATCAGGATAGTATTTTATTTTACTAATGCTGAGTCAACCCAGTTCTGGGGCAAGAGCTCGTCAAGCTGACTCATTTTACATTCTGAGATCCGGTTGAGAACATCTTGGAGCCATCGGAAAGGCTCCACACCTTGTTGTTTACAAGTTCCCATGAAAGAGTATATCATTGCTGAGCGCTGGGCCCCTTCGTGTGATCCGGCGAACATATAGTTTTTTCTTCCCAACGCCACTGGGCGAATACTGTTCTCGATAAGATTGTTGTCGGGGAGATATTTTCCATCATCAACGTAACGGATCAACCTGTGCCAAAGCTTAAGATTGTAGGACATTGCCATTGCAATAGCACTCTTGGGCAGTACCTTTACTATTTCTGCAGTCATCCAATCTTTCAACTCATCAAGAATGGGTACTGCTTTTTCTATTCGCAAGGCTTTGCGCTCTTCAAAAGAGAGGTTCTCTTCCCGTGCCTGGCGTTCTATATCGTAAATCTTTTTAAACAGTGACAAGGCATGCTCCGCTCTCTTTTTGTCATTTTTGAGAGCATCGCTAAACATACGCCGGGCATGAACCATGCAGGACAAAAGGGTGATGTGTGTAAAATTGTCAAATTCAGTATAGGCCGCATAACCATCGGTCTGAAGGGATCCTTTAAAATCCTTCAGGAAATCTACCGGTCCCGCCCTTTCTCTGCTTTTTCGGTAATCAAAGCAGACCTGTTTTCGTAAGGGGTCAAAATAGACCCAGAGATATCCCCTGTGCGTGGACCCCTGTTTGTCTTCAGTGAGAACCGGCATCGGGGTCTCATCTGCCATCAGGTAGTCGGATTGAATAACCTTATGCTTCAACCTATTGTAAAGTGGTTCCAATAAGTTACAACTTGCCCTCACCCAATCGTTCAGTGTTGAATCGGCTAGGGTGATCTGTTGACGTTTAAACTGCTGAACCTGCCTGTAAAGGGGAAGATGGTCGACGTACTTACTTACCATGATATGCGAGAGTAATCCTGCTCCGGCGTTACCTCTTGGGATGGGAAGGCTGGGTAGTTCTGCAATCACGATCACGTTCTCTACTTCAGGCATCTTGTATTTAGGGCGGACGAATTTCATCACAAATAACCTTCCCGGCTTGTAGTCGAGTATCTCTGTAATCTCTTCACCAATCTTTATCGCTCCAGTGAGGTCCTCAGTTGGCTCAATAACAACTTCCACCCTTGGGATGTTTGCAGGGATAGGAAGACGGGCATGTCCTGTTGCGGGGACTTCTCCATTCTTTTTGCGTGAGTAAGAGATGGTCTCTTCTTCCTGTTTAGGGGCCTCAATCTGCGGGGTATCTAATCCCAATGTAAGCTGTCCGGGCATGTCCACAGGAACGAAACGCTCGCTTTTGGCTCCAAAAACCATCTTTTGCAACTGCTCGAATTGGTGCTTTAATATAAGGAAATCAGATTGAAGGTTTAAGAGTCTATTGTACTCTTCCCTGGGCAGGGTGACCATATCCGGAGTACTGTTTTGAAGAATTTCCTGCCCTTTTTTCATGAACCAAAAGTACAGAAAATAAATAAGATAACCTAATGATACCAGTACTTTCAGGCAATTTTTCTGAAAATAAATCGCTCTCTTTTCTGAATGTTTTTCAGTGATATCCCCTCAATCATCATCACCAGTGTTGACCATTGCAAGGGGCAGTCCGAGGAGTCATTATCCTGCTGTGGGAGTTCAAAAGTACCCGTTTCAAGCCTTTTATAGTAAAGGATAAAACCACCTTGTTCCCAACGAAGAAGTTTAACCTGATTACGGCGTTTATTCATAAATATGAACACTTCACCTGATAGTGGATCCCGTCCAAGCTCGTTTTGTATGAGTCCACTGAGACCATCAAAGGAATTGCGGATATCAACCGGGTTACGATACAGAAAATAAGAAAGGGCTGAACTTAGAGAAAACATCGTCTATACCATGTTAATAAAAGTACGTACCATTGAAAGGTCGCTGTTCTTTGGAAGAACGACCCTGACTCCGTTTGGATAATGGATTTCGATTTCACCACAGTTGGTCTGCTCATTCCTTGCAATTGTAACAGGGATAAAGGCTTTTACTAATGCATTGGGTTGTTGCTTATACTTATTATGCCAATTGGTAAACGTATTAGGACTTATCTTTTTGTTTTCACAAAACACTACCTGAGTGAGTCCGCTTTGTTGCCACTCCTCAACGAGCGCAAACATTTTAATCCGTTTTGCCTTCTGAAACGTCGTTTCCATGTATGTATAATTTTTCGACAAAATTATTGTCTAACTTTATACCTTACAAGATGTGGCAGGCCGGATGCATACACTTGTCACCCAGGGCGAGTTTCGTCATGCCTTTTCCAAAACAGGCCATGGGATTTTTATTAGACTTTCTCAAGGATAATTGAAATTCCGACAATGCACTTTCAAATTCATTCAGATGAAACAACGCGAAACCTTTCTGCGTATAGGTTTCGTGAATCCATGACCCTTTCAAAAGTGCCTGATTAAAATCATCGATTGCACCCTGGTAGTCTCCAATTGCCATCCTGGAAATTCCACGACTAAAAAAGTTTTCGAACTTTTGTGAGTGATTCGTGATTTCAATGTCCAGATCTTCGATTGCTCCTTTGAAATCGCCGGTTGCAAGTCGTGCAAATCCACGTCCGCTATGGAAGATCCGGACCATGGGGTTGAGTACCGAAGCCCGATTATAATCCTTCAAAGCTCCCAGATGATCATCCAGCATCGATTTTGTCCAACCACGATATGAATAAAACTCAGCTATGGATGGATTTTTTGCTATCACATCATTATAATCGGACAATGCAAGATGAAATTCCCAGTAACTTGCATGGCAGACACCCCTGTTGAACTTTATTTTGGGATTATCGGGATCAAGACAAATCGCTTTAGCATAGTCATGATTCAATTCCGTGATGTTCTCCATACGACTGTGTGCCCCTGCGCGGTAAAACCATGCATCAACAAGGCCTGGATTGATCCGGATCGCATTTGTGTATCTGTTAACTGCACCGGGATAATCGCCGTAAGCTGCTTTCTTTAGCCCATCAAGAACAAGCGCTTTTGATCTGCAAGGCTTTTTTGTAAGCTCCCGGGTATAGTTTGCAAATTCTTGCTTGAGATCATACGTGTAAGTTTCCAGGTGCGAACTATGAAAGAACGGTATTCTACGGAGCGAATTCTCCTGGATGATTTTTTTATACAATGCAATTTTAGTTTTCATCGTTTTCATTTTAATCAGTTATAAAAAAGATATCCCAAATTGACAGAAGAGATTTTTCGCTGTAGCTGGAAAACACCTTCGCCTTCTGCCGAATGCTGGTTGTTGGTGTTGCCTTCAATGGTGAATAATAAATCATCGAAGATCCCGGACACAATACCGGTGTGGCCTTTGCCTGCTCCACGGTTGATGATGAAAATAGAACCCGGATTGATCAATAGCGGGTTCGCTATAGCATGGGCAGCATCGAGTTTTTCTCCTATCCGGTTTTTATTCCAGTGGGGTTTAATGGGGTCAGGAATCATTTCTTATAAATGATTCCTGACCCCATTAAACCCAAAGGTGCCATCGAAGACTTTGAAATGAGTCCTGACCCCATTAATCCATCCAATGGAAACGATTCATCATTCTTCGGGACCATGAAGATTGTGGAGTGTTTCGTATGATTTTCTTACTTTCTCTAATTAATTAAACCCTAAATAAAAACCCCTATCCGATAACCCTGTTTCCAGCCAGATGAGTGCCGCCGTGGCTGAGTAAGTCGAACCAAAACGCCAACAATTGGTTTCGATGAGCTCAGCCACTTTTTTGTGTTTTCCATTAAAATTCCCACTTTATAAAACACATTATTATTATTTCATTTAAAATATGAGGGATACTAATTTAATAGCTTAGAATTTACTTGCTTTTACCAAAAACAAAGTTTATATTTATATTATGATTTATTGGAATTGATCGTTTACAATTAATGATGTGAAATGAAAGTTATTGGTGCATGGCATCATTAATTCTGAATGAAGTCTTATAATAAGAAAGCGACCAAAATAATTATTAATTAACAGATGATGTTAATTAAAAATAATATATCTTTGTATGAATATTACTTTTCGTGATAAAAAGCTCCTGGTATTGGCGAATGATGACCCTATCACTACTGATCAGACAGGCAGATTTATATGGCTTGAAATTAAAGGGATTGAAGTCATCGAAATAACCGACTATCATTAAGCGAAAAATCATGGCAAATCAAAATCAATATTTTCCTCAGAGTGTCTCTCACCCCGGTTCGACGCTGGAAGAAAAGCTCGAAGAAATGGGAATGGGTCCCAAAGAATTTGCATTGCGTTCGGGTAAACCCGAGAAAACCATTACTGCGGTGCTGAAAGGAGATAGTTCGATCACGGCTGACATGGCTGTTCTGTTTGAGAATGTAACCCGAATTCCTGCTAACTACTGGATGAATCACCAAAGGAATTACGATGAATATCTTGCCCGTTTAAAACATAAGCAAATCATTGAGCATGCAATAACCTGGTCAGAAATGTTTCCCTTGCAGGAAATGATTAAATTAGGTTGGCTTGAAAGACATGCTTCAAAAACGGAAATGGCAGCACAACTTCTGGCGTTTTTTGGCATTGCATCTGATCAGGCATGGGAAGATTACTATTGCAATCAACAGTTAAAAGTGGCTTTCCGGATCTCATTGAAACAAATCAATGATCCTTATGCCGTCTCTGCATGGTTGCGTAAAGGGGAGCTATCTTCGCAGCAAATGAATCACCCAATTTATTCCGAAAAAGAATTTAAAACTGTGTTTCCTGCATTGAAATCTTTGATGGACGCACAAACTGACAAAGAATTTCTTGAGATTCAGGAGATCTGTTTAACGGCAGGGGTTAAAGTGATTTATACACCTCAGTTATCAAAAGCCCCTGTTTATGCAGCAACCCGATGGTTGAACGATACCCCTTTAATTCAAATGACGCTGAATGGAAAAAGCAATTTTGAATTTTGGTTTACGTTCTTCCATGAAGTGGGTCATATCTTGTTGCATGGAAAGAAGGAAGTTTTTTTAGAGCAAATAGAATATAAGGATAAAGACATGGAAAAGGAAAGAGAAGCAGATGAATTTGCGACTAAATGGACCTATTCCGGTGTATAATGGTGGCTGAAGCCATTTATACCATTTATATGCCTTAATAAAAAAAGCTACCCTTAATAGGTAGCTTTTTTTATTAATTTATTCCCTGTTAATAAGTTGTGTTATTATAGTTTTTTTGAATTTAATTGTTCCTCTTTTATCTCAGGTTAATTTAATAATGAAGTAATAATTTAAAAATCAGGCAATAATAAGATCGTCGGAGTTATTGAATTCGACCTTAATTTTCACATTTGCTTTCAATGCATCAAAAACTCTTATCAATGTATCAATGGTAAGATTCTTACCACTTTTCTCGATCTTTGATATCTGCGATTTTTTGACACCTATCAATGCGCCTAACTCGTCTTGTGTCAGATTTTGTTCCTTGCGCACACGTTTAATCATTTCTCCCAGAAGATCCAACCTGAGTTCTGACTCAAAATTATTTCTCTCAGCAGTACCAGGTTCACCGATATGCTTATCCAGCATCTCATCGAGAGAATATACTTTCATTCCATTTACTTCTTGCATGATTTGTTTTCTCTTTTTCCAAAAGTAATATAAATGTTTCCATAAAAGCAAACATTTTTTTTGTGACTTGGTAGTGATTTTTAATACGAACATTTACAATACTTTTTTTCTCTATTGCGGCCCCAACGACACCATTGTCGAAGAGATCATTCTCCAGGCTTCATTTGCCGAACCTGCACTGCAGATTTCCGGCACAACAGTACTTGTTGCCATGGGTGTCGAAATCTCTTCTCTCACCGACGCATCCAATGGAAACGAGGTATCATACTTCGGGACCATGAAGATTGTGTAGTGCTTCGTGTTATTTTCTGACTTTTTCTTTTTGAATAAACCTTTTCAAAAAAACTATAACCCATAACCCTGATTCCAGCCAGATGAGTGCCGCCGTGGCTGAGTAAGTCGAAACCATTTTCCCCTTGGTGTTTTCGATGAACTCAGCCACTTTTTTGTGTTTTCCCTTCTTTTTTCCCGCTCTAAATTTCCCAATTGTATTCATTCATCCAAAAAAAGGGGGGGTTCATACAATAACTCGGTGTTTTCTTGCTTTTAGTATTTTTTAATTTGACCTTTAGCCGGTTATTAATGTTTTATACAATTAAATTTTAATACTATGTCTCATTTTGTGTCAGTTGAAAAAATCAGTAAGGACAAAGAATGTTCAAATTGTGGCACCTGGTTAAAACATTGGGAAAAATGCAGGAACAAACGTGCAACCAAATGTTCTGTTATAATTTGCAATGAAACTGAAAATCTTCAAGGTGTCCATGTCAATGATATTTTTAGAATGGATAGTAAATCATTTATAATTCCCCTATGTAACACTCATGCTCATTTGCCTTTATTACAATCAATGGAGGTTTCAACGACTTTAATTTCTTCAAACCCAAGGCATAGTTGCAAGAGATTTTGAAATAATTGGAAATGGGCACATACTCTATTAAATCTTAAACATAATTATTATGATAACATCACTTAGAAAAGGAACGTCTCATTTTTTTATCAGTTATACTGATGGAGATCATTCTAGTAATTTATATTGTTCAGATATGAAATACATTGATGATAATGAAAAAATAATACTCCTCGATTTTCACAAATTATTTAATTCACATTCTCAGACTAATTCGAAAGATGATTTAAATGATTTAAGTAATAAGATTGAATTTATTTCTGAAATTCAGTTTCGTGACTCTCAAGTCTCAAACTTACTTAGTAAAAAACTTAATCAGAATGAGAAAGTTTCAGTTAAATTTCTTATTGGTATTCTTAAAGAGAAGAAAATGAGGATAATATTTAAAAGTAATGATAAATTTAATCTTGTAGACGGAGATTAATTGTGTCAGTTTAATTACTAACCTAAATTTAATGAGGTCAAACCTCATTAACGGTGTTTGAATTTATAATGAAGAAAATAATTGTGGTCCTTGGTTCAGTACTTATAGTTTAAGTAATAATATTTAATAAGAAAATTTGAAATGATACATAAAGAAATCCTATTAAAAATTACCAACGAAAGGATTTATTTGAACCCTACTCTCTCAATACCTATTCATCAAACAACTCTTCCATCTAATGAATATTTGAAATTCGTTTCAAGAAGAGATATATTTTGGAAAGTTGAACAGCTTGATTATGAGCCTGTCCAAAAGTGTTTGATTGTACAGATAATAGATTACGATTCACAAGACATTTCATTGTTTGAAAATCAAAAGCCTAAAAAAGTAATAGAAAGAATTGACTTTGGTAAGTATAATTGGAGTAAACTTGAACCTATTTTACAAAACTATCAACTGTCAAAATTTAGTAATGATTTAGAGAACTATACTATTGAACCATCATTCTATGAGGCTGCATTAAGTAATCAGAATGAAAATTCGAGTTCTTTAAATATCCAAAACAAAATTTACCAACATGAAGAAAAAGAAGATGACGGATTTAGAGTCTATACAGAACAAGTAAAGATTAGTTTTAAAGATGCATTCTTTATGTTGGGTTGTGTTTCATTCAAAATACGAATTAAACGATTATTAAAAGAATTTGAATTAACAATCCCCAATGAGTACATATTAGCGGAGTTTGAAAATATTAAAACTTGGTTTGGGAAAAAGTTCAAGGATGGAAAATTTATTGTTAAATTAATTTACAGGTTAAATGATAGACATGAATTAATTGAGATTATTCATTCATCACCAGATATTGATGAAATAAATCCGGAACTTATCGACAGTATTAAATTTAAAAGGACTTTTGCTTTATTTTCATCGGAACCTTTTGATAAATCTAATAAAAAAATACTATTTACTTCTGATAATATATTTGATCAATTTGATTCAAATAAACCTGAGGGAAATGTTTTTAATCAATCTGATAAAGATCTTTTAAATTTATTCACGCAAAAGAAAGTCTGTCGCAACAGAAAGCAACTTGAATATTTATCTGGAAACTTACAATCATTAAAACATAAACTTCGGTATACTTTAAAACCTCATTTTGGTTTTTTGTTTTTAGTTGAAGGATTAAAGTATAATCATTTTGTCTGGGAACTTCTTAACTCAAATGCAACCTATATTTGGAGCCTCGACAAAAGTGATTTTGATATTGAAATACAATTTAAGCACATTGAAAACGAAATATTCATTATAAGAGAGGAAGGAAGAAAACCTTACAAGAATGCTTTAAAAAACAATCAATATGATAATGACCTTATATTTAAATTAATCACTCATGAAGATATTGATTCCAAAACAGATGACAGTTTCCTCGTTTGGGAAAAAAAAGTAAAAGAACAATTAGTGTAAATTAAAAAAGTAATAGGGATTGACCACATTTCAAGCGTTTTTGGTGGCGATAATTGAATTAAATAGTTAAGCATTCACAAAATATCATATACATGTCGATATCAGCATTAACAAAGGTCGAAATAAAGAAAAAATACCAGGAACTACTTGAAGGGGAGATATTTACCCAACAAAAAAGGGGTTTTGAATTTGAAAAGCTAATATATTCAGTCCTGTACAATGAAGGATTAGAACCCCGATCTGGATATAAGCCAGATGGAGAACAGGTTGATGGTTCTTTTTTTTGGCAAGGTCAGACATTTCTATTAGAAGCGAAATGGACTAAGGACCCTTTATCTGCATCAAGTATATATGCATTTAAAGGAAAACTGGATGGAAAATTTCATACAACAAGTGGCATATTTATTTCAGTGAACGGCTACAATAAGGATGTGGAGGATGCCTTAAAATTTGGAAAATCTCTTAATATCTTACTTTTTGACGAAAATGATATCCCATTAATTTTTAATGGAGAAGTATCATTTACCGAAATATTTAAGTTCAAACTCAGACAAGCAGGAGATACAGGAACTTTACAAGCTTCCTATAAATTAAAAGATAAAGCTGAAGAAATATTAAACCTTGAGCCAAATGAAGTTTTAAATTCCCCACCGGATTCAAAATTGCAATTAAAGAGATATTTGAAAATTGATGATTTACTTGTTTTTGTTGAGGGTAAGAATGATGTACCCACTATTAATAAATTATTTAAACCTATAAAACAATATTATTCTTTTTCTTATAGGATTGAAACACTAAACGGAGTTAATAATATACGACAATTGCCCTCACTTATAAATACTTATGGCGACTATAAAGAAACTAAGGCTGTAATAGTAATATTGGATAGTGATCAATCAAACTATGAAATTAATTTGATTATACAAAATATAGAAAAACAGTTTCAAAATTCGTCAATATATGTTCGACCATTATTCCTTTTTATTAATGAGAATTTAAAATCCAGATTAAATGAAAATCTTTCAATAGAAGAATTAAGAAAAGAGCCATTATTTGAACGATTAGAATCATTTATAAACCAAATAGCCGAAGATTACTATGATCCTGAGAAGGATATTCCACGCGACGCTCTTAAAAGCGAATTAGAAAGGCTCGAATGGAATTATGAAGAAAATACAATAGAAGGTATAGACGATCAATATGGAATGCCTTTCTCAATTAAATCTTTGGAAGAACTTATTTTTCATTTAGAAGAAGTCATTGGGGAGGCATTAAATGGAGAAATGCCAAATGAGTGGTTAAAAGAACATGAATTTGAATATGAAACAGAAGTTAGAGAGTATCTAAGTGATTATTATTCTGAACATATTGAAAAGTTAGGGTGGAATTCAAATGATTTATAATGATACAATCTATTGCCATGCATGGAAAAACTACTTTAATGAACAGATTCCGTGAAAATATAAATCAATATATTTCACTCGATAACTTAGATATTCCGGAGGATGATTCTTACCAAATCTGGAAAAAGGCCAATAGTTCAATGTATGAAGTATTACAATTCTTCGTGGAGGCAAATCATTTCAAAGATGATTTTGAATATTTTCATCATGTTGGATATGGACTTCATGTCCTGGCAGAATCAAAAAAAACGAAAGTTCAATACTCTTTTCTTTTTGACAGATTAACTTACGATTTTTCTATTGAATGTTACATTCACAATGCAAATTCCATTAAAAATTTATCAGACAAATTTTTAACTGATTTTTTTACTGCTAGCGAAGAATATAAATTTGAATTTGTTGAAAAATCATTTTTCGGAAAAGAAGTAAAAGCTAAATATGCGGATCTTTTTATGACATTTAAGGGAAATATATTTCGGATGATGCGCAATTATTTTATCGGTACTAGTGAAAATGGTAAAGTAGATGAACTAGGAAATTGGGAAAAGAGTTGGAGTATTGATACACCCATTGAAACAATCTTTTCTGAAGGCCCCATTGTTTTAAAATGGTTTTATAAATTCAATTACCAGCTTTGGAAAGCCAAAAAGAAATTACAATAATTTAAAATTCGTTTTTTCAATTATTTATAATAATCTCTAAACTTCTTTGCTTTATCAAAGTACCCATAATATTCATATATAAGGATAAATGATTCATATATATTTTCAATGAGATAATTATTAGATAGATTAATAGTTTCTAATAATAAAGATGTTTTTTGAAGATATATTTTTGTTTTTTCGTCTTCTTTAAAAGTGAAAAATGTGAATGCCAGATTACTATAATACAGAACCAAATGAAAATCATTACGAAATTCTTTAGGAATTCTTAAATGCTCCTTAACTGCGCGTTCAAAAAACATTATTGCCTTTTCTAAATTGTTAATTTTAAGATACCCAAATCCAATAATATTATATTGAATTGCAATTTGTTGGTCTTCATTTAATGAATATTTCTTTCGTAAATCCAACACTATTTTCAGACTATTCACACCTTCTATTAAGTTACCTTCCTCAATATATAAATGAGATAATCCACAATATGCATTTATTAAATTGTTGACTGCTTTAGATTCATTTTTATGTAATGTATTTATTGACTTGTGAATATATAAAAATGAGTTAGTAATGTCATTTTTCTTAAAAAAAGATAATGCAATGTTATTATATATTGTTCCTAAATTTACATCATCAGGATTTAAATGATTTTCAGCACGTCTTGTTAAATCAACCCACCTATCGTGTATGCTTTGTGATTCATAAACCCATTGATAGGCGTTTAGTAATTCATTTTCTAATAACAATAATGGTTGATAAATTGACTTTCTATATGGCTCTTTAATGGAACTTAAAATTGATTCAGCATATTTAAGAAACTTAAATGATTTACTTGGATTATATGCTGCTACTTCTTTAATTCTATGCGTCAACCATGTAATAAGAAATATGTTAGCTACAAAACCGTTAGTATTTTTTCTGATATTATATTTAATTAATTCTTGAATCAAACGATGCATTTTTAGAACTCCTTCATTTCTTTCAACCCATCCTTTTTGGTGTAAAGAATTAATGCAATTGGTAAACGTTATTTTATTGATTTTATAATTTTCCTCTCCTCCAATTTGAGCGAGATCATCAATAATAATCTCCTCTGCTGGAAGAAGTGATAAAAACTCAAGAATATATTTTTCCAGACTTGTTAAATTTTTTAATTCAAATGTTTTCTGCAAAAAGGAAAGAATACGAATTGGAGTATTTTCTTCTAACACAAATAAATCAATTTTTAACTCCTCATCATCAAATGTTTGATCTTTTAAATGATTATATAATTTACTTAAATCTAAATCTATACTATAAGAGATAGTTTTGGTGCAAAGTTTAATAACTAACGGATTAAATTCAATGAATTTCAAAAAATCAATTATTACACTTTCATCAGTCTCTACTTCCCGATTTAAATTCTCGAAATATACATTCTTGGCGCTATCTAAATCAAGAATTGGAAGTTTATAGCTTGGTAAGCCTTCTATGATAGATCTTGTAGTTATAATAATATGACAATTTATCAATAAACTTAATTTTTTGAGAGTATCATTATCATTTTCAAAATTGTCAATTATGAGTAATAACTTACCACTAATTTTTGCAATATGATTAATAATCATTTGAAATCTATGATCAATTGAATCATCGGAAGCGAAATTTAAATTCAAATTAAGTATTAAACTTTCATTGAGAATAAACGCTTCAATTAAGGATGGAATTGAATTAATCCATATAAAATAATCATAATTTTTTTGCACTTTGGACAAAAACTTTTGAACTAAAAAAGTCTTTCCAATTCCACCGGTACCCGTAATATATAAAATTCGTGTTTTTGATAAAATTCTCTTTAAATCATTCAATGAATCATCACGACCGTATATATTCTCAATAGGGGAATTCGGAATTAATGTGAGGTTTTTTGGCAGTTTAGAAAAAAAATCATTCCGCTGAAGAACATTCACATTTTCAGACAGATCTTTTATTTTTGAACTGTGTTCCTTTAGTTTTTTTTGAACTTTTTCGATTTTAAAAGTTAATTGTTCAAATTGAACATTTAGTAATTTTAATAGCTTATAATTCACATGTGCCTCTAATTCATTTTCAGTTTTTAACAATATATTCGTGATGGTTTTATTTAAAAGAACCCTATTCTCTTTTTCTCTTGCTTGTGAACATTGATAAATTTCACTTAATAGTACGTTTTCTAGAATTAATACTGATATATTTTGAAATTTCTCATGACTTAAAAGCAATCTTATCTCATGAAAAATCTTTTTTATCGCCTCGTCTGGATTATTATTAATGAATACCCAATTAATACAATCGATAAATTTATTAATTGTTAAATTGGATAATTCATTTTTTAAATCGTTGGCAGCAACTTTAATTTCTTCCTTTTGAAATAAACTGATACTTGTGTTTTCTAGTTTCTTACGTCTTCTGTTATTTATCTCAGTGATCAAAATATCATAAATTTTTATATGACATTGATTTCTAATGATATCATCTTTTAATGTTGGATCTCCAATCCAAGCCTTTAACAGTTTATCTGATTTTAGTACACTGGTATTTGAATTAAAACAAAACTTAATTTTAAGTTCTTCATTATATTTTAAGAAAAGCATGAAGAAATTGAAAATTGATTTCCTTATTTCTACGGAATGAAAACTAAAACCTTTCGTATAACATTTAACCTGTGTGAAAATTAATTCATCACCAACTTCTTTTATATCATCATCAACTTCTGAATAAATAAAATCATTTTTCTCTGATATGAAATTTTGAATCCACTTTTTGAGCACAACTAGATACTGGTAATAAAACCCCTTATTGGTTGCAACTGCATCGGTATTGACTTCAAATATTTTTAAAATATTTTCTCGCATTACTAGTTGAATAAGTTTAGCAAATGAAAAATGTTTTTAGGCCCCAATAAGTGTTTCACCTCCATTCACAATCTTAATTTCTTCTTCAGTTAACTCATATAACTGATAAAGTAGTTGATCGATTTCGGACTCTAGATTTAAAGTATTTGAAGTTGCATCTTGTTTTTTTATCGTCAGGATTTGATCAACCAATAACAGAATATATTTTTCAAGGTCTTCATTTCCCTTAGCAATTGGGATTTGTCCAAAATAATTCCAGATTAACTGAAAACCATTTTGAATAGAAGTACAATATTTTGAAATAAGCCACCAGCCAAGTTTAGAGTTTAAAATTGCATAGAGTATTTTGTCATTTGAAGGAATGATCCACATGGAATTATTGCAATACAGCCCTTCTTCATCAAAAATGAAACAAGGTTTTACTTGAAAAACCTGGTACATTATTTTAGGTTTTTCAAATTCATTATAATAATCACAGGCTCTGAGTTCCCACCAGAAATCTCCCTGGTCAGATCGGGCTTCGGCCTTTTCTTTAAATGGAAGTAAGTGATTCGATATTGCAGGATATGTATTGCTAAACCATTTCCAGGCATCATCGATGTCCATATTTCCATATCGCGGCATTGCTTCACTGATATAATTTGGGTCTTCAGGTGGAAGATTTTTTTTAATAGTAAAGCCTTTGGGTATTAAAATCAGATAATTATCAGCTATTGGATAAGTATAAGGTTTTATGTCTCTGCCTAAAAGAAATGGACGAATAAACTGTTTTGAATTTTTATCTTCTCTTATTAGTTTTTGTTTTGTGGTTTCATTTATAATAAATGCACCGGATAAACCTGTTTTTATTCCATAATGAGCCTGTCCTTTGATGTAATCAAACAGGGTTATATTCTTAGTCTTTAGCCTGGATATTAATTTATTATCTTCGTCTGATGAAATAACCCATGTGTTTTCTCCAAAGTTGCTTATGTCGATATGCTGTTCTATTGAAGATAGATAATTCTCAAAACCATTGTCATACTTCAACGTTTTAACTGTTGCCGTTCTAATATTTTGCAACGTTTTATCTTTTGAAGATATCATTATACATGGGTAAGTTGTAGCTTCTTCAAATACCTGAAGATCACCAAAGTTTATAATCTGCTGTAGTTGAATTTTTAATAAGAAAGTTCTTAAAGGTTTTCCATAATCTGCTTGCATCCATTTATTCGGCATAATGTAACTGAAATGACCTTTTTGTTTTAAGATCGCAAAACCCCTTTCCACAAAGAAGGTGTATAAATCTGATGCTCCGGTATAAATTACATAGTTTTCTTTTAAATAGCTTTTTTGTTCTTTGATTTCCTCTTGCCTGATATAAGGCGGATTACCAATGACAACATCAAAGCCAATGAAATCACCTTCATCATTCAGCACTTCCGGGAATTCAAAGCGCCATTCAAAAGCGTTCTCGTAAATCTTGTTGTTTTTAATTCCTTCGAGTTCAGCATCCAGTTTGCCAATTTCCTCTGTAAGTGTTGTGACTTGTTTATTCCAGGCTGATTTCTCTACCTTTGTTTTTTCGAAGAGTGTGGTTTGTGTTGTAAGAGTGATAAGTTCACCTTTGAGTTTATTGCCTTTAAGAACACGTTTATCGTTTGATGCCACTTCACTCTCGAAATCCTCTTTTATCATTTTAATGAGCCGTTCCATTTCTCTCTTCTCATCCTTGCTTTGTGCATTGCGATATGTCATCACCGCAAGGCGATAACTATCAATGCTCCATTTGCTGCGTTTAAGGGCTTTTCGGATATCAGCATCAAGGGCATAGCGGCTGATAAGAGAATTTCCACATTTGATGTTGATATCTATATTGGGAAGGGTTTCGAGTTCTGAGTAATCGGGTCCTTTGTAATAGGCATTTTTCAATAATTCAATCCAAAGTCGTAGCCGGCATATTTTAACGGAATTGGGGTTGATATCGACTCCAAAAAGACAGTTTTCAATAATGGTTTGCTTTTCATGGAAAAGGGTTTCCTGAATACGTTGGCTTTCGGGGCTTTTTGGATTGTATTCAAAAAATTCTAAATCATCGTCTGTAATGATGAGTTCATCGTTTACAACTTCAATCTGGTAGTCACGGAGGGTTTTTCCCTGTCTGTCGAGTAATATTTTAAGGTCGCTTTTTATGGATATGATCTCATTGAGCGCTGAAACGAGGAAGTGACCGGAACCAACTGCAATGTCGCAAATCTTGAGGCTGTTGATAATGGCGTTGGCTTCTTTCTTGTCTTTGATATTATCAAATAGCTGGTCAATTGTGGTGCATGTCCAGCCCTTGGTATCATTGAACTTCTGTATGACGGCACGACGGATGGTTTCGCGGCACATATACATGGTAATGAAGCTGGGTGTAAAGAATGAGCCATCTTTATAACCGTTTATTTTTTCGAATATCAGCCCAAGTACTGAAGCATTGATCAAAGTTTTATTTTCTTCCTGGATGTCTTCCGAACCTTCGCTGCTAAAATCGTAGGCATTGAGGAATTCGAAAAAGTATTCAAGGGTTCCTATCTTACCGGTTCGTTTCTTGCCTTCGATGTTTTTCAAAACTGTTGACGAAAGAATTGGAAGGTCGGCATCTTTTAACTGGCTGATAAATAAACATGAATGTTCGATTTCGGTGGGTTCGAACAAAGAACTATTGAGATATGGAACATTGGCAAAAGCTGTTTTTACTTCTTCAATACGATCGTTTTGCTGACGGGCCAATACACTAAAGAAGAGGCTATTTAGATCGTCGAAGTTCTGAACCTTTTGAATATTGAGAAAGGAATAAGATTTATCGCCTTTGTGATATTTGATTAATTGGGCTTCTAGGAGTTTGAGGAAAAGGATGCGATTGACCCATGTGATGGCTAATTCGAGACTGATGTTGAACAGTCGTTCCTGTACATTGGCTCCAAACTGTAAAGGTTTTTCCAGACGGGATATTTTATCAAGACTGTCGAGTTGCTGTATAGCACTTTCAATTAGTGACGCATGATCACGTTCTCCCGGTTTCTTGCGTTCAATGAGTTTCTTGCCACCTTCTTTTGTTTCAGTAAGTCCGATTATATGAAGGAGTTCGCTGTAAAATGCTTTATCAAGACTGTTGCTGTCGTTTACAAATGGTCTTTTCAGAAGGTGTACAGGCGATAAAATCTTGTAAAGGGCAATGAGTTTATTGTCGTCGGTCTTGTCTTTGTTGAAGGCAATTTTAGAAAAGTCGCGTATATCGAAGCTTGTACAAATGAGGGTTTCATTTAAAGTATCCAGAAAAGGAGCGGCAATGCATTCGTAAAAGAAGCGGGTATCTTGACGGCTAAGTTTCCAGCTTTCAAAATCTTTCTTTAGCTTTATATTGCGGAATACAAACTTCTCGAACCAAACTTCATCAATAATAAACCATTCGTTGATGTTGGTGATGATGAGGTATTTGATGTCGATGTTATTATGATCGATCCGTTCCTGAAGATAATATAGAATGAGTTCGTGCAAGGCTTTTGAATTTGGCTTTGCTTCTGAGATCATTTCGGTTTTATTGTTAGGCTTTTTTACTTCCATGATAACTCCGACTGGAGTCTTGGAAGTTTTGCCGGAATAGATTACGAGATCTTCACGGCCTTTGGTGTTGATTTCGTATTGATCACGGTACCAGGTATCTTTGAGGAAATCGGAAATGAGGTTTTTATGGTGTTCTTCGCTTTCATCCGGTTTTATCTTGTCTAAAAGTACAGCCAGAGTCTTTTTGAATAACTCGATATCTGTGCGGCTTATCTTTTCTTTGAGATATGCTTTATTGAGCGATTGCTTTGGTGGCTGTATCTGAATCTTCATAATTTAAAGGAATAAGGCTAATGCACTAAGAACCATTAAAAGTAAGAAAGATTTTTGAATCTAAATGGATTTCTCTCCAATAAATAAAAAAGGTCCTTCTATGTAGAAGAACCTTTTTTACTTAGATATCCATTTTCAAGGATAAATGCCCACCTAACCCTTCTCTTATGATCCGCATCAATGTTGACAATCTGATATCGCTGGCATTATTTTCAATCCGGGAAATATAGTTTTTGGTAGTTCCGGACCTTTCAGCCAATTGTTCCTGAGTAAGATTCTGCTTTTTCCTTGCCTCCTGAATCAATACCCCGATCTTAAATGCCTCAAAATTCTCTTCATATTTTTCCCTTGATGGGTTTCCTGCCTTACCATACTTTTTATCCAGGTGATCGTCCCAAGAGGTTAAATTGCTATTTTCTTGTTCTTTCTTCAAAATATTCTTTTTTTAACCGTTCTGCTTGTGCATTATAAAAATTCCAAAAGTGATTTTTATAAACAATGATATTTCTTTTAAATGGCTCCAATTATGATTGCTGTTTAATAATGCAATGTTACCTGATTGGATAACCAAATGCAAGTTTTTTTTCGTGGCAAAAAAAAGGATGTCCATAATGAACATCCTTTCTGTGTGGGCGGCCACAAGGGCGGCCCCTACATTTTCTGTGATTCTGCCCTGGAGACCCACAAGGGCCCTCCCTACATCGCCAAGATTATCGTACAATAGGAATGAAAATGGTGATAGGCACCATTTTTATTTAATTATTACACCATCTTTATTTACCGGAATTGCTCCGAGGGTTATTAATTTCTGGTTGGCATTCTTTTCGTCAGGTTCCGGCATTCTGATATAAATTTTCCTTTGTCGTTTCAAACCATTCATAGCGCCTTCCCAGGTACCGCCTTTACTGTCTGTCTCAGCTACATATATTTCACTGGCTAAACCATAAATATATATATATTGCGTGCCATTGCAAATCCTACATCCCATCCTGACCCCATTTATTCCAACTTTGAAATTTCTTTAGTGGTTAAGTGGTCAATAGGTTTAGACAAAAGTTGTTAATAATCACAGCTATTCTAAAAAACAAAACAACAATTAGTGTGATATATGTGTTTATAATAACATGACTTTACACCGTTGTAACAGTTTAATTTCAGAACTATGAGAAAAGTAAAGCTCAGCTGGGAAGACCAGATTAAAATGAAAGAGAAGAAAGAAGAAGATATAATCAATTTGAATCCGTCAGAGCAGCATCACAGTATGGAAGCCAAAGTTCATAAGAGATCCGCTACCAATGATTCAAAAACTGTTGATGATTATGACTTCTACATCATTGAAAAGGCTCTTTCCAATTTGAAATCAGAAATTGGAAAACAATCTCCGGTGACAAAGAATACAAATGATGAATCAAAAATGGAGTTAGAATTTCACGAGCAGTATTTCTCATGAAATATGCTTTCTGATTGAATATAATGTAAGGGTGAGGTTAAGTTTTAATCTCACCCTTTTTTTTTGTTATTGTCAGGTAGCATGGAAAAGTTCAAATGTGTCAGACACAGGAAATCGGTTTCATTATTTTTTTTATCATATTTCGTGTTTGATATTGTTTCCGAATGATTATGTATTAGATTTGTATAAGCTTTTATCTGATTTCTTAATATGGTTAATCCTTTTAAAAAAAATATCTCTCTGTGGATTTGGTTAATAGCCATATTCAATGTTGCTTTTCACATGTTTTTCTATGACACACTTGGATTTCATCGTGATGAATTGCTCTATTTTTCGCTGGGACAACATTTTTCTGCAGGTTATGCTTCAGTACCTCCTTTTGTAGGGACCATTGCATGGCTGGTTATCCATACGTTGGGATATTCTCTTTTTGCTGCACGGCTTGTTCCTTTCCTTTTGAGTGGTGTCATGATTTTTCTGATTACAGCCATTACCCGCGAGATGAAAGGAAAGGGGTATGCCCAGATCATTGTTGCCATTGCATTTACTGTCACTCCTTTTAATCTTCGTTGCTTTTCAATGTTCCAGCCGGTGTGTTTTGATATGTTTTTCTGGAGCATGACTTTTTATTTATTGCTTCGCTGGATCAATTCAAAAGAAGATAGAAATCTTGTGTGGTTAGGATTTGTAGTGGGGCTGGGGCTGATGAACAAATACATCATTGCGCTTGAAGTCTTTTGTCTGTTTGTCGTGCTGATTTTTACATCTTACCGTAAGATTTTAAGCAGACGGGCTTTTTATAAGGCTTTGATCATTGCGTTATTGCTATTTCTGCCAAATGTGATCTGGCAATTTTTTAATGATCTTCCGTTTTTAATTCATATGAAGGCTTTGTATGATAGCCAGCTTGTAAATGTTGACAGGGTTTCTTTTTTAACTGATCAATTGTTTATAGGATCGATGGGGATGTTGTTGCTTATTCCGGGGATAATCTATCTTCTCTTTAGCAAATTCGTAAGGCCCTATCGACCTCTTGTCATTGCCTGTCTGTTGGTTGTAGCAATTCTTGTGCTTTTAAAAGGTAAAAGCTATTATACGATTGGGATTTTTCCTTTCCTGATTGCTGCCGGAGGGGTGTTTTGGGAATCGTTATTGAAAAGGAATGTGTTTAGAATATTGATTCCTTTTATTGTTGTTGTGCTTTCTATACCTGTTATTCCAATGGGTTTGCCTGTTTTTAATACAGACAAGCTGGTGAAATATTTTGCCTGGACGAAAGAAAATCTTGGAATGGGAATGGCGCTACGTTGGGAAGATGGTCTCTATCATCCTCTTCCACAGGATTATGCTGATATGCTGGGTTGGGATGAACTGGCTGCTATCACTGCAAATGCATATAGGCAGATTCCGGATAAGGAGTCTTCGATGATTTATGCCGAGAATTATGGGCAGGCAGGGGCTGTGATGGTTATTGGTAAGAAATATGGTCTGCCGGATCCGGCTTGTTTTTCTGAAAGCTTTCTGTATTGGATTCCACGTAATCCTGTAAAAGAAATCACTACGTTGATCTATATCAATGATTCACTGGGTGACGATGTAAGGTTTTTGTTTGCTGATTGTCGTGAAGTTGGCAGTATCACCAACCCGTTGGCCAGAGAGTATAAAACAGGTGTTTGGCTTTGTTCGAAACCCCACACCAGTTTTAATGATTTATGGATTAGTAGAATCAGGAAGGTAAATAACCCGTTCTATCATTAATTTTAAAGGTTATGTTGTATGAAATTCTACATTACTGCTATGTTATGCCAAGTCATTCCACCTCATATTAATCCATTCTTTTTTGTCTTCAGGTTCGAAGAAGGTCCAGGCAACTATGCGACCTGATTTATTGCCTTGTCCCATTGGAATGGTTTTTACCTCAATGGCTTCTGCTCTTTCGAGTGCATCGTAAATGCTTTTGAGATGCGATTGTTTGGATATTGAAGTAGAAAACCAAAGACAGTTTGATTGGAAAAGCTTGCTTTGGCGGATCATGTTTTCTACAAACTTTTCTTCTCCTCCTTTGCACCACAACTCACTGCCCTGGCCTCCGAAGTTCAATACCGGCTCTGTGACTTTCTCGCTGTTCAGATTATTCAGTTTCCTGAGTGTTCCGGCCTGTGCTTCTGCCAATGAACCATGAAAAGGAGGGTTACACACTGTCAGATCAAACCGTTCTTCTTTTTGAATGATACCAAAGAAAATATCATTGGGTTGATTTTGCAGTCTTACTTCAACTTTCCCGGTTAAGATTGGGTTTTCTTCAATGATCTTATTTGCAGCGGCAACAGCAACAGGATCTATCTCTGCACCTACAAATGACCAGTCGTATTCTTTAACCCCGATGATAGGGTAGACACAATTGGCTCCGATGCCAATATCCAGGCATTTGATCTTTTGTCCGGTAGGGATTTTACCATAATTGCTTTCGCCCAGCAGATCTGCGATATGGTGGATGTAGTCGGCTCTTCCGGGTATAGGGGGACACAAGTACCCCTGGGGAATTTCCCATGCTGAGATATCATAATAATGTTTCAGAAGGGCACTGTTAAGCGCCTTAACAGCCTCGGGATTGGCAAAATCAATGGATTCATCGTCATAAACATTCAGCTTGACAAATTGTGCCAGTTCAGGACAACTCTCAATCAATATTTTAAAATCATACCTCTCGCGATGTTTGTTTCGGGGATGTAATCTTGTCTTTTCTTTTGGGTGTTCTTTCTTCTTTTTGAGCATGGAAATATAGAGATGATGATGTGTTGACTTAAAGTTAAAGTAAATGCAGGGTGAATCTTAAGTTTATTGTCAAAAGTACTCATTTTTTCTGAGGTGTCGTTTTGTTCGGTTAAAACCTGCTATATTTGAAGCTAAATCTAATTCAAACAAAATGAATTGTAATTTTGTTACATGTTAAAGTTATAGAATGCAGACTCAGAAAAAGATATATAGTTACGACCTGGTATACAAGGGTGTCAACATGCCATTTGTGATCAAGACCATGGAGGAGATCGATGAAGAGGCAGGAGGTATTGCAGACAAACCTCACAGGCATAATTATTATACCATTATTTGGTCGATAGCTGCAATGGGAAAACACATTATCGATTTCAAAGAGTATCCCATTGAGCCCTACGATATCTTTTTTGTAAGCCCGGATCAGGTTCATCAGATTATTACTGATCGCAAACCAACCGGATATGTCATTCTCTTTACTCCTGAATTTCTTGAGAAGAACAGCATCCGACATGATTTCATTGCCAACCTGAAGCTATTTAAGAAGAGCGATGAAACACCCCCTCTTCAGCCTTCTGAACAAATGATTAAAATGCTGAAACCTTTTGCAGAACAGATGTTGACTGCCTTTCATGCCAGGGATGATATGTATATGGAATCCATTGGCGCCTATCTCAAGTTGTTTCTGATAGAATGTAACGGACATTGTTCTTTGTTTCCCGGGACCAATACACAAACCATTGAAGTAGGCAAGACAATAGTAAAAAACTTTAAATCCATTGTTGAACAGAACTATAACCGTTCTCATCAGGTCAAGTTTTATGCAGACTCATTGAATGTAACTCCAAATTATCTGAATGAGGTGATCAAATCATCTATAGATGTCTCTGCCAAGGATTTTATTCAGAACAGACTCATCCTGGAAGCCAAAAGAATGATCGTATTTACAGAGAAAAGCGGTAAGGAGATCGGATTCGATCTGGGCTTTGATGATCCCTCTCATTTCAGTAAGTTCTTTAAAAGCAATACCGGTCAATCATTTCAGGATTTCAAGCAAAGTATATCGATGTAGGGACAGGTCGCGACCTGTCCGCATACAAAAAAGGACAGGTCGCGACCTGTCCCTACGCAATAAAAGACAATATATATCAATTGCCTTTATTTCTACCATTGATACCTTAATTTATCCATTTCCCACTCCTCCGGGCTGCTCTACCTTTGTCTCATCAAATTAAAACAATAAATTTTAAACAAAATAAAAAGATAAGACAATGGAAACTTTAGTAAAAACAAAATGGGGTCTTGATGTATCTCACAGCGAAATCGCTTTCAAAGTAAAACATTTAATGATCAGCAATGTAAAAGGCACCTTCAAAGAATTTGATGCCAGCATATACACTACAGGCGAAGACTTCATGACTTCTGAAATAGACTTCTGGCTGAATCCCGCTTCCATAGAGACAGGTGCTCCCGATCGTGATGCTCACCTGAAGAGCGCAGACTTCTTTGATGTGGAAAATCACAAACAGATCACTTTCATTGGCAATACCTATGAGGCAGTTGATAATGATGGCAGTTATACTTTATATGGCGATCTCACCATAAAAGGCATCACCAAACAGATCAAACTTGATGTAGAATTCGGTGGCGTGATGAAAGATCCATGGGGTAACGAAAAAGCAGGATTCACAATCAATGGAAAGATCAACCGTAAGGATTTTGGTCTTAACTGGAATGCAGCTCTCGAAGCAGGCGGAGTGCTTGTAGGCGAGGAAATCAAAATCAGTTGTGAAGTTGAATTGCTTAAACAATCATAATCACTTCCCACTTTCACTATTCACTTTTCACCTTGATATGACAGTTCTCCATAAAGCAGAATCCCGTGGCCATGCAAACCACGGGTGGCTTGACAGCAAACATACTTTCAGTTTTGCAAACTACTATGATCCTGAACGCGTTCATTTTGGTGCTCTTCGGGTCCTGAATGATGATACAATCGAAGGAGGCATGGGTTTTGGAAAGCACCCACACGACAACATGGAAATCATTTCCATCCCGCTTGAAGGTGCACTCGAACACAAAGACAGCATGGACAATGTATCGGTCATTGAATATGGCGACATACAGGTAATGAGTGCCGGTACAGGGATCTTCCACAGCGAATACAACAAAAATAAGAACAAGAAAGGGAAATTCCTCCAGATCTGGGTTATGCCCAACAAGAAGAATGTGAATCCCCGTTACGATCAGATCACTTTGGATATTGCCGATCGTCACAATAAATTACAACAGATACTCTCACCCAATCCTGATGACGAAGGAGTCTGGATCTACCAAAACGCATGGTTTCATTTGGGACAATTCGATAAGGGAGTAAGTGCAGACTACACCATCAAGGCAAACGGAAACGGCGTTTATGCATTTATCCTGAGTGGCGATGTGACTATTAACGGACAGCAACTTAATACCCGTGATGGATTTGGGATCTGGGATACAGACAAGATCTCTATACACGCCGATAGTGATGCAGAGTTTCTGTTGATGGAAGTACCAATGAAGTTTTAATCATCTTTCAATGTAGGGGCCGCCCTTGTGGCCGCCCACGGGTAAGCAACAAAAATCTGCATTACTCATGGGCGGCCACAA
>Ga0209430_1000942_pt1 | contig 24226 bp, 23 predicted proteins | sample BarGraIncub1133A_FD_184504 | JGI IMG/M metagenome (GOLD analysis project Ga0209430, IMG submission 184504) | Arctic peat soil microbial communities from Barrow, Alaska - Barrow Graham LP Incubations 11-33A (SPAdes) (version 2) | ecosystem: Environmental > Terrestrial > Soil > Wetlands > Peat... | reverse complement strand
AAGATGAGATCTCTCATAGAGTAATCTAGTAAGACCCCTTGTAGATCACAAGGTTGATAGGCCAGGTGTGTAAGTCTAGTAATAGACTCAGCTGACTGGTACTAATAGGTCGAGGGCTTGACTTAATAGTTAGCACTACGTGCTAATGACATTCATCTTACTATACACGCTTTCTTCTGTTAAGTTTTGAAGGAACATAGCAATATGTACTTCTAATATCCAGTAATGATAGCTATGGGGTTCCACCTGTTCCCATACCGAACACAGCAGTTAAGCCCATATACGCCGAAAGTACTTGGTTGGAAACGACCTGGGAGGATAGGTAGTTGCTGGTTAAACAGAAAAAGCACTCATAAATGAGTGCTTTTTCTGTTTAATCCTTAATTGTTAATTGACGGAATCATCTGAACTAATATAGGCTAACAAAGGTATTTGATATTGCAAAGTTGAATATAGTGTCGTATAACAAATAAAATGGTATTAGGAAGGAGCTCTTATGCACAGGCGTTTATCATTACTATCGATAGTTACTTTATTATTGACCACTTTATTGATCTCCGGTTGCTTTAGTAATAGTTTATTTGCACCGAAGCCCTATAAAGAAACACAATTCCTATTGGATACAATTATTGAAATTACCGCATATGGTCCTGGAGCGGAAGACGCGGTCAAGGCATCATTCGCGGAGTTTCAACGATTGCATACTTTGACCAACAATTTTGATGACAATAGTCAGGTATCTAAAATTAACCAAATGGCTGGTAAAAGTAAAGTGGCTGTAGATCCTGATTTAGTACATATTATTACGTTTTCACAGCAAGTGTCTGATAAATTGGGTGATTCTTTTGACATAACAGTTGGCCCGCTGACTAAGCTATGGGGAATTGGTCATAAGGGTGAATATGTGCCGAGCCAGGCTGAGATTGACAACGTGTTACCTTTGGTTAATTATCATTTAATTGAGGTGGATACTACTGCTAATACTATCTATTTACCGAAGATCGGTATGTCCCTTGATTTGGGTGGTATTGCTAAGGGGTATGCTACAGATAAGGCTATTGAGGTACTTAAAGCTAAGGGGATTACATCTGCTTTGATTAATGCAGGAGGCGATGTACGGGTAATTGGTAATAAACCTGATGGTACGCCTTGGCGGATTGGCGTTCAACATCCTAGGCAACCTGATGGGATTAGTGCTAAACTAGCTTTGACACAGTGGGATACGATGGAAACATCTGGGGATTATCAACGATTTATTATGAAAGATGGTATAAGATATTCACATATTATTAACCCACGGACTGGGTGGCAACCAAGGGAAGTAGCGAGTGTAACGATGGTTACGAATAGTTCAACCTATGGTGATATTTTGAGCAAGCCTATTTTTGTACTAGGCATCCAAAAAGGTTTACAATTATTACAACAGTTTCCTGGTACTGAGGCTATCATTGTCACAATGGATGGCAAAGTTATTATTACACCCGGTCTGGAAGGGAAAATAGAATTGCCTCCGGAGTCACAATAAAAATAAATTAGATTGGTGGAGGCTGAGTTTATTTTGGATAAAAATGGAAGTGACGAAATATGAAAGTGAAAGATTTATATGAAAAACTATCAGTCGCCTTAGCTGCAGGTTTAGATAGTAAGGACAGCTATAATGAGTATTTCAATGCGGCAGTCGTAATTCCTATTGTATGGGAAAATAATCAATTAGCCGTATTATTTGAAGTGCGTTCTGCTCATTTATCTTGGCAACCAGGGGAAATTTGCTTTCCGGGTGGTCGTATTGAAGCTCTAGATGACAGTCCCCTGTCTGCTGCTGTGCGAGAAACGAGGGAAGAGCTTAGTTTACGAGCTGAGCAAATACAAGTTTTAGGATCATTACATGAAGTGGTTAGTCCTATAGGGGTAAGATTATATCCTTTTGTTGGCCATATTACTGATCATCACCTTATTAATCCTAGCCAGGACGAGGTATCTAAAGTATTTACCGTGCCATTGGAATTTTTATTGGAAGCTGAACCTATCGTAGGATATATGGAAAGGTGCACCAGGCCACTCGCTGATTTCCCTTTTGAGTTATTGCCTGGGTATTCCGATAAGTGGAAAAGTCGCAAAAATTATCAAGTGTTATTCTATAAGTATAATGAGTATGTTATATGGGGATTGACAGCTCAAGTTTTACATAATTTTTTGAAAATTTATAAAAAGAATTTAGTCCCACCTAAGCTTTAGCTGCTTTTGTTTAAAATCGGAAAGTGTCATAATATATTAAGAGCCCTCTTCATTGAAGAGGGCTTTACTTTGTTAATGTATTTCGGCAATGCGCCAGGTTTGTCCATGAATAGCTTGGTTGTATATCTCAGTAATGGTTTGAAAGATAGTAGATCGTTTAACTGTATGTTTTTTGGTAAGTAAGGAAAATTTAAACCAGCGACCTGCACAGGAAAGTTGATAAATTGTATTATTGATTTCTAGACGAATGATTTTACTGGGAGATTTACTAAGAGCATCTTCAATTATTCGTACAGCATGACCATTGAGCGGCGGCATAGATCTTACGATAGTATCATCTTTCAATTGTCAACACACTCCCTTTAACACTAAAATTAAAGTTGCTTGCACACATTATATCACTATACTATAAAAAGCCTTAATAGACATTTCGGGCAAAAGAACCACTATAGGGCGATAGACAGCCATTATGAGTAAAGGGCTATCTTATACTTAATATTCTGAAACTTATCGACTTAGTATTGAATTTTAGCTAAGAAATATTGAACGATAGTGGTTAGCGAGACAATGTTAGTTCATTCTGTTTTTTTGTATAATAAAATGATCATCGTTAATACTATTAACAAGGGCAGAAAGAGCAGGCTATTTTTAAAAAAGTTGCTTTTGGAGCTGTTCTGATTAGAGTATTAAGGAAAGGGTGACAATTGTGCGTTATTCAAAACTGTTCACTAGTATTGTGCTACTCATTTTTGTGATAACGGCAATCGGGCTGTTAGGTGGTTGTAGCAGTAGACCAGCACCTAAGCCCTTGCCGGACATGTTAGGTTCTCCAGACAGTCCTGCTCCTGGTGCGCCAGGCAATGTTGTTATGCCACCAAGGCTGGTTGTTGGCTATTATGAAAATCCTTGGCCAGGTACACCTGATAATACGGGTTCCCTTCCCAGTATGAAAGCCTTTGGCAAAAGTATGACAGGTGTTGGTCCATTTTGGTATAGGGCTACCAAGGATGGGTCTTTAGAATCCAAGGAAAGTCAATTGGTGTATGATACCGCCAGAAGTTTAGGGCTTAAGGTATATCCTTTAATAACCAACAAAACTGGCTCAACGGATGCAGTCTTAGGCGATCCTGCTACTCGTAGTGTGGTAATAGATAATATTGTGAAGCTCGTCAAAGAAAAGCAGTATGATGGTGTAAATATCGACTTTGAGCTACTACCACCTAAACAACGGGATAATTTAACTGCCTTTATGGCTGAATTGTATCCTAAAATGAAGAGTATGAACAAACCGCTAATTATTTCAGTGTTTCCTCAGGTAGATGTAGCGGAAGATGTCTCAGGAGCATATAATTATCCTGAACTGGCTAAAAATGCTGATTTTTTACAAATTATGACCTATGACCATCATTGGTCAACATCTAAACCAGGGCCTATTGCACAAATTGATTGGTATGAAAAAAATATAAAATATGCGATTGATAACTGCGGTGGACCCCATAAGGTGCTTATTGGTGTAGGTGTCTATGGTTATGACTGGGAAACCGGTAAGGATGGGGAAACGATAACCTATGTTGATGCTATTACTCGCGCGGAGCAAAACGGAGCTAAGATTATGTATGATGACGTTTCCCAGGCACCTCACTTTAAGTACAACGATCATGAAGTATGGTTTGAAAATGATAAGAGTATAGCAGCCAAGCTGGATGTGATCGCCAAATATAAGCCAGCTGGAATTGCGTTGTGGCGGTTAGGGCAAGAACAGCCTGAAATATGGCCATTGATTGATAGTAAGTTTCCTAAACAACAATAAAATAAAAACGACCTTTATATAAGAAAATACCTGCCGGTAGCGCTCGGCAGGTATTTTCTGTTATTCGTAGAATACTGTCAATATTATTGGGGGTGTTATATATGGAAAGCAATATTGAAAAACATACCATTATTGTCGAAGGTATGAGTTGTGGACATTGTGAAAGTGCTGTCGAGAAAGCAGTAAGATCATTACCTGGCGTGTTATCTGCAAAAGTGGTTTTGGTAACAAAAACACTAAGTGTGGAGGTTGATATGGGCAAAACTACATTGGCCCAAATCAAGGAAGCCGTGGAAGAGCAAGGCTTTACGGTGGTTTGAAAAAGACCTGATCGTGCTAATGATTGCTGGTGTATTTTGTTAAAGTTAATAAATATCTTGACTGATCGTGTCATACTTTGCTATACTTGAAAATAAGCCTCCCAAATTGGGGGCTTGTTTATTGCTTTTTTTATTTTTGGTATTGAATTTTAATACTTGAAGTTCTATAGAATGATCAGGTAATAGAGAGGAAATGCGCTTTATGACACGATTGCAAAGAAAATTGAGTGTACAAAAAAAAGGAATGGCAAAGGGTGGTTTTGCCATAGTAGGTATCTTGTTGGTAATATTAGGAATAATAGCAGTAGCCAGCGCAACCTATTACTGGTTTGGCGGGGGGCTTTCTGATAAAACTAAAGAAACTGGGATTCTCATAGCCCCCGAAAATAAGGTTAATATTATGGTCATGGGCGTGGATGAACGCAGTGATGATGTGGGACGTTCTGATACCCTGTTTGTAATGACTGTGGATACGAACACTAAAGAAGTGGCGATGTTATCCATACCTAGAGATACTAGAGTGAAAATTCCAGGTAATGGCTGGGATAAAATTAATGCTGCCTATGCCTATGGTGGGCAAAAATTGACACAGCAAACAGTAGAAAGTCTGTTGGGAATTAAGATCGATCATAATATTGTGATTAATATTGCTGGTTTTAAAAAAATTATTGACGCTATGGGCGGCGTGACGATTGATGTTGAAAAACGTATGTATTATAACGATCCTTATGATGATAATGGAGGGCTCGTTATCGATCTAAGGCCTGGTGTACAACATATGGATGGTAGCACTGCGATTCAATATGTACGTTATCGTGATGAAGAAGGCGATATTGGTAGGGTAGAACGTCAGCAGAAATTTCTAAAGGCTGTGCTGAATGAAGTTGCTAGTCCGTCAGTTATTACTAAAATACCAGCTATTATTAGAGAAGTCAGTAGTGTTATGAAAAGTGACATGTCCACAACTGAAATGCTGAATCTTGCAAAGATATTAAATGATGCTTCGAAAAACGGTTTGAAGACTGATATGGTTCCAGGTAAGCCGGCTTATATTGATGATATAAGCTATTGGATACCTGACTTGATAGCTTTGCGCAAACATGTAGCTCAGACATTGGGAGTGACGATCGAAGAAAAATCTTTAGCAGTTACGCAACGTGACGCTACCGAATATGAAACTTCGATTCCAAAGGAAATGAAAATTATTGACAAGCCCAAGCCGGTACAGGTGCCAAAAGCGCCAACTGTTCCGGATAAGGCCAAGATAGGGGATAAGTCGGGCATTGCTAATGATTCTAGTAAAACGACTACTTCCGGTAAAGTTCGTGTCGAAGTTGTTAATGCCAGCGGCATACCGGAGGCTGGTGAAAAAATGGCAAGTATGCTACGTGGTCAGGGAATTGAAGTGACAGACGTGATGAATGTGACGAGTGCTTATAAGAATACAGTGATTGTTACGAATACGACAGAGAGCAAGGTTGTTAACAAATTAACAGGGTTGCCTTTTAAGTATTCAATGAATGTGACGACTGATAACAGTAAGAGTGCAGATGCAGTTGTGGTCATTGGTAAAGATTATGCAAGTAAATAGCCCTTTCATTAAATAGCCCTTAAGGGCTATTTTTTTGTCTGTTTGCGGGATACTAATCGATAGATGGACGTTTATAAACAAAATCTAGGAAGTGACGGAGTTTAGAAAAGGGGCAGTATGGTATGTGGACTATAGAAAAATCACGTAGGATGAATATTATGATAGGTATTATCATGTTCATCATTATTGTTTTAACATCTCGCCTAGCTTGGATGCAGCTAGTGAATGGGCCTCAATATAAAAAGATTGCAGAAGAAAATCGGATCCGTAAGATTATAGAACCAGCACCGCGGGGCAATATTTATGATCGCAATGGCGCACTGCTAGTTACCAATAGGCCTAGTTTTGCTATTTCGATTATACCATCGGAATATACCAATGCCCGTAATGCTACGCCTATTTTAGCTAATATCATCGGGCTGAGTCCAGCGGAAATTGAGAAAATGCTAAAAGATGGTGAGGAATTTATTTATACTCCCATACGTATTAAGCTAGATGTCGACCAAGTCATGGTGGCGAAAATTCAAGAGCACAAATATTATTTGCCTGGTGTAATAATTGAAGCAATACCAGTCAGACATTATGTATATAGGGAACTTGCCGCTCATTTATTTGGTTTTGTTGGTCGTATTAATGAGGCAGAGTATACTACACGCAAAAATCAGGGATATAATCCTAATGATTTTATAGGCAAAGATGGCTTGGAACGAGAGTGGGAAGAAGTGATACGGGGAGTTGATGGTGGTCTGCAGGTAGAAGTAAATGCATTAGGGGAAGAAATACAAATCATTGGTGATAAACCAGCCATGGCGGGGCAGGGCCTAGTTCTTACCCTTGATGCCAACTTGCAGAAAATAACACAAGATGCCCTCGCTGAACAGATTGCCTTCAGTCGCACAATTGGGGAGCCAGCTAAGGGTGGCAGTGCTGTTGTGCTTGATGTGCGTACAGGCGCTGTGCTGGCCATGGCCAGTGAACCTGGTTTTGATCCTAATATCTTTGCCAGTGGTATCAGTAGTCTTAATTGGAATAAGCTGATCAATGATCCCTATCATCCTCTTGCAAATAAAACTATTCAAAATACCTATCCCCCAGGGTCAGTATTTAAAATTGTTACAGCAGCGGCAGCTCTAGATATGGGCGATGTAACTGCAACTGAAGAATTTGATGATAAAGGAGTTTATGTACTGAATGGATGGTATTTTTATGGCTGGGAGACTAAGGGGCTGGGTCGCTTAACTCTTGTGGATGCCATCTGTTGGTCAAGCGATCCAGTTTTTTATGAACTGGGCGATCGTATAGGGATAGATAATTTAGCCAGCTATGCATTGACCTTTGGCTTCGGACAAACCACGGGAATCAAGCTGGCGGGTGAAGAGAAAGGTATTGTACCGACTCAGAGTTGGAAACAGTCAACATATGGTGAGGAGTGGTATCCTGGAGAAACAATTATTGCCGCCATTGGCCAGGGTTATTATCTAGTCACCCCTCTACAACAGGCTATGGTGCTTATGGCTATGGCTAACAATGGAATTATCTATCGTCCGATGTTGGTGGATAAAGTATTAACAGCCGATGGAGCAATCATTGAAAAATATACTCCAGAAGTCCTTCGTACCGTCTATTTAAAATCAGAAACGTGGGATGTTATCAAGAAGGGGCTAGTAGCAGTTACTAATAAAGGTACGGCAGCTGCAGTCTTCCAAGGATTTAGCCCTCAAGTAGCTGGTAAAACCGGATCAGCTGAGACGGGTACAGGTACTGTTCATGCCTGGTTTTCTTGTTATGCTCCGGCAGATAATCCTGAAATAGTGGTATCCGTGCTTGTAGAAGAGGGCGGCGATGGTTCCGTATCAGCAGCACCTGTGGTACGAAAAATTTTAGAGGGCTATTTTGGAACAAGAAAATAATCAGATAAAAGAGGAATATTACATTTATAGTGCGAAATATGCTAATATATAAAGGAAGTGAAAAAAGTGTCATACTATCCAGTGAATTTGCAAATTAACAATCGATCTTGTATTGTTGTTGGTGGTGGCAGTGTAGCTGAACGCAAGGTGATAGCCCTTTTGACTGCAGGCGCATGTGTTACGGTGCTCAGTCCAGAGGTTACACAAAAATTGACAGAACTCATTCAGACAAAAAAAATTATTCATGTTGCCCGGGACTATGCAGAGGGTGATGTAGCTGGCTTTTTTATTGTCATTTGTGGGACTAATAATAGTGGGGTAAACAAGTTGGTTGCCGAGGAGGCAAGTAAAGCTGGAGCACTTGTCAACGTGGCAGATGCACCGCAGCTAGGTAATTTTAATGTGCCGTCTCAAATAGCTCATGGTGATCTATTGATTACCATATCTACTGGTGGCAAAAGTCCGGCATTGGCAAGACGGTTAGGAGCAGAGCTAGCCCAGCGGTATGGTCCGGAATACGGTACATATCTTGATTTGGTAGCTGAGGCACGAACCAAAATGAAAAAAAATATGCAGTCGTCACAAGAACGAGAATCTTTCTGGCGGCAAACCATAGATAGTGAAGTAATTAACTTGTTAAAAGAAGGCAAGATAAAAGAGGCGGAGGCTAAGATTAATAATGCAATTGGTTGTTTTGGGGCTCAATCATAAGACCGCATCTGTAGATGTACGGGAGTGTTTTACTTTTCCTGAAGAGCAGATAAAAAAGGCGCTTAACCATCTTCATGAATATGAAGAAATTAGTGAATGTGTACTCATATCGACCTGTAATCGCACAGAAATGTACGCAGTAGTGGATGACGCTGAGGATGGGTTACAGGTCATGCAGCAATTTTTACAGGGTATGTCGCAAACCCCTCTTAATATTGAAGACTTCTTCTTCTATACTGAGGAGGACTGTATTAGGCATTTGTTTCGGGTAGCATCAAGTCTTGATTCTCTCATTATTGGTGAGGGACAGATTCTAAGCCAAGTCAAAAAAGCATACTCAATTGCTCGTGATGTTGGTACGACGAGCACAGTACTTAATACTTTATTTAATCGGACGATTGCTGTTGGCAAGAAAGTTCGTACCGAAACGCGAATTGCTCATAGTACGGTATCGGTCAGTTATGCGGCTGTAGAACTGGCAAAGAAAGTGTTTGGTGATTTGTCCCAGTCGAATGTACTGCTACTGGGCGCTGGGCAAATGGGAGAACTGACAGCAAGACATTTAGTAGAAAATGGTGTAAAGACAGTTATTGTTTCGAATCGCAGATACGAACGAGCCGTGGAGCTCGCCCTAAAATTTCGTGGCATCGCTGTGCCCTTTGAAAGTTTTATGAAAAGTGCTGTGGAGGCTGATATTATTATCACTTCTACGGGCGCACCTCATTATATTATCCGAACATGGGATGTAGCGCATCTCATGCCTAAACGTGAGGGACGTCCAATTATTATTATTGATATCGCTGTGCCTAGAGATGTAGAGCCTGAAGTAGCAGCTATTACTGGGGCTAGCTTATATAATATTGATGACTTGGAAGCTGTTGTTAAATCAAATGTTCGCCATCGAGCGAAGGAAGCCTTGCTGGCTGAGAAAATTATTAATAAAGAACTGGAAGAACTGTTAATCAAGTTTCGCTATTTATCTCTTCGGCCCATCATGGCGCGGATGACTGATAAAGCTGAAAAGATTCGTCAGCGAGAGTTTAAGAGGGCGCTGGCGAAACTAACGGATATTACGACTGATGAACGTAAGGCTATAGAAAATATGTCAAAGATGATTATGCGTAAAATGCTGCGTGACCCCATGGTGTGTATTAATCAGGCAGCCTGTAATCAAGATGAAGAAAATTATCTTGATGCAATACGTGATTTATTCAAACTTGATGCAATAGGAGAGGGCAAAAATCGTGAAAATAAAAAAACTAGTTATCGGTACGCGCAGCAGTAAGTTGGCCTTATGGCAGGCCAATTATATTGCTGAGTGTATTCGAACGCAGTATCCTGAGATAGACGTAAGTCTACTTCATATCATGACCACTGGTGATAAAATCCTGGACGTGCCACTGGCTAAAATTGGTGGTAAAGGATTATTTACAAAAGAAATTGAAACTGCAATGCTCAGCGGAGAAATAGACTTGGCAGTACATAGTCTTAAAGATATGCCAACTCAGTTGCCGCCAGGTTTACTACTAGCGGCTATTACCGATCGAGTTGACCCAGGTGATGCCCTCATTAGTTCTAAGTATGGTACAATTGATGACCTACCGCAAGGTGCTAAAGTGGGGACATCGAGCCTCAGGCGCAGAGCCCAGTTACTTAGATATCGGCCCGATCTTAGGATTAGCGATTTGCGGGGTAATTTGGATACGCGGCTGAAGAAGATGAAGACAGAGGATTTGGATGCAATCATATTAGCTGTAGCTGGACTGAAGCGCTTAGGTTGGCAAGATTTAATTACTCAGGTTCTGCCCAACGATATTTGTTTACCTGCCGTAGGACAAGGAGCTTTAGCCCTTGAAGCCCGTACGAATGATCTGGAAGTTCGTACAATGCTTGAATTTTTAAATCATCATGAGACGCGTTGGGCTGTAGAGGCCGAACGTGCTTATTTGGCTGAAGTGGAAGGCGGTTGTCAGATTCCGATTGGCGTATATGGTTATATCGAGCAGGATTTATTAGTATTAGAAGCTGTAATTTTATCAGTCGATGGCAAACGGCACATTCGCCGGACTATCAGCGGAAGGCCATCTGAAGGGATTGAACTTGGCCGCACATTAGCCCAAGCTATGCTGGACGCCGGCGGACGAGAAATTCTGCAAGAGTTACAGTAACTTTTTATAAAAAATAGTCCAATTGGAGGATGACATAATGAAACAAGGTATGGTTTATTTAGTAGGGGCAGGACCTGGTGATTATAAATTAATCAGTGTCAGAGCCCTTGAATATATACAAATTGCAGATACCATTGTGTATGATCGTTTAGCAGATGACCGTCTATTGTGTGCAGCACGAACTGATGTGGAGCTTATTTATGTGGGCAAAGCCTCTAGTGATCATACGATGCGGCAAGAAGATATTAATCAATTGTTAGTGGATAAAGCCAAGGAAGGTAAAACCGTTGTACGCCTTAAAGGCGGCGATCCCTTTGTCTTTGGTCGGGGTGGTGAAGAAGCTTTGCTGCTAGTGGAAAACCAGGTTCCTTTTGAAATTGTACCTGGTATCACTTCCGCTATTTCAGTACCTGCTTATGCTGGTATTCCTGTAACCCATCGGGGGATTGCTACCTCATTTGCAGTGGTCACTGGTCATGAAGATCCTACTAAGGCTGAATCAACTATTAAGTGGTCACATTTGGCAACGGCAGTCGATACATTAGTCTTCTTAATGGGGGTAGAAAATTTACCTCATATTACAAAAAACTTAATCGAGCATGGTCGTGGGGCGGATACTCCAGCAGCAGTGATCCGTTGGGGAACTAAACCTGAGCAACGTGTACTTGTGACAACCGTAGGCCGCGCAGCGGCGGATGTAGCCGAGGCAGGTATGAAACCACCCGCTATCTTCATCGTTGGTGAGGTGGTTAACTTACGTGCAAAATTGGCGTGGTTTGATCAGCGCCTGCTATTTGGCAAAACAGTGCTCGTGACTCGGGCACGGGAACAGGCCAGTGTTCTTACCTCAGAGCTTGAAGACTTAGGGGCTCAGTGTATCGAAGCACCAGCTATCAAGCTAGTACCACCAGAAAACTATGATGAGCTGGATGCGGCGATCCAACGCTTAAATACATATAACTGGCTGATTTTCACCAGTGTCAATGGTGTAGAATATTTCTTTAATCGTCTACATGAAGGCAAACGTGATAGTAGGGCCTTAGGCCATGCTCGTATTGCCGCTATTGGAGCACAAACAGCTGCCAAACTTAAGAATTATGGAATAGTAGCTGATATTGTGCCTTTGGAGTTTAGAGCAGAAGGCATTGTAGAGGCATTAACCGGGCGTATTGAACCAGGAATGTCGGTGCTAATTCCCAGAGCGTTAGTGGCTCGAGATATTTTGCCAGACAAACTGCGAGAAATGGGTGCAAAAGTTGATGTAGTGCCTGTCTACCGGACCTTGACAGGAGATACTGACGGCAGCATGTTGGCTGAGAAGCTTAAGAGTGGGGAGATTGAACTTGTGACTTTCACTAGTTCATCCACTGTCACCAATTTATTGGAGTTATTAGGGGCTCAAGGGGCAGAGCTACTCAAGAATGCTAAAGTTGCTTGTATTGGGCCGATTACGGCTGCTACTTGTTTAGAGCATGGTATTACTCCAGATGTAATTGCTGAAGAATATACCATCAAAGGCATGGTAGAGGCTATTATAGCAATGTATGAGGAGGATGGGAAATGAATCAACTAATCCGTCCCCGTAGACTGAGGGTTTCGCCTGGTATACGCAAGCTCGTGCGTGAGACAAGTCTTGACGCTGGTAATTTTGTATACCCACTATTTGTTGTTCCAGGCAGTAATGTGCGCAATGAAATTTCTTCAATGCCAGGTGTTTTCCATTTGTCACCTGACATGGCCGTCAAGGAAGCTGCAGAAGCATATTCACTAGGTATACCAGCAGTGATCGTCTTTGGTATTCCTGAATATAAAGATGCAGAAGGATCAAGTGCCTGGGATATGGATAGCCCAGTACAAAAAGCCATGAGCATGATTAAAGCAGCATTGTCTGATATTGTTGTAATTGGTGATGTTTGTTTATGTGAATATACGAGCCATGGTCATTGCGGTCTGCTAGATGGTCATGATGTCGATAATGATAGTACATTGGAGCTACTGGCAAAAGTGGCTCTTAGCCATGCTGAGGCTGGGGCTGATATGGTAGCACCCTCGGATATGATGGATGGACGTATACTGGCTATTCGTAATAAATTAGATGAAAATGGGTATAAGAATGTATCTATTATGTCATATGCTGTGAAATATGCTTCGGCTTATTATGGACCGTTTCGTGATGCCGCCCAATCTGCGCCCCAGTTTGGCGATCGTTTTAGTTATCAAATGGACCCCGCCAATGGTCGCGAAGCCATGCGGGAAGTGGAACTTGATATTGCTGAAGGTGCTGATATTATTATGGTGAAACCAGCACTCGCTTATTTGGATATTGTCCGCCAGGTTAGAGAAAATTTTGATTATCCGGTGGCTGCTTATAATGTGAGCGGTGAATATTCAATGGTTAAAGCAGCGGCCGCTCAGGGCTGGATTGATGAGAAGCGTATGGTATTGGAAAACTTACTCAGTATGAAACGGGCGGGAGCTGATATTATTATCACCTATCATGCCATGGATGCTGCACGATGGTTGCAAGAGAAATAGGAGGTTTATATCATGACATTGAATTTGGATAAATCAACCCAGGCTTTTGATGAAGCTAAACAATATATTCCTGGGGGCGTAAATAGCCCTGTCCGTTCTTTTCGTGGTGTAGGTGGAACACCACCCTTTATTGCTCGCGCAGCAGGTAGTCATATGTATGATATTGATGGCAATCAGTATATTGACTATGTTGGTTCATGGGGACCGATGATTTTGGGTCATGCTCATCCTGCTGTGACTGAGGCTCTCACTGAGGTGATTGCCCGGGGCACCAGTTATGGCGCACCAACGCTACTCGAGACGCAGCTCGCTAAGTTGGTGAATCAGGCTGTGCCATCTATGGAACTTGTGCGGATGGTTAATTCAGGTACAGAAGCTACTATGAGCGTACTGCGTTTGGCTAGAGCCTATACGAAGCGGAGTAAAATTCTTAAATTTATTGGCTGTTATCATGGCCATCATGATAGTCTGCTCATTAAAGCTGGATCTGGTGCGGCCACATTAGGTGTGCCAGATAGTCCTGGTGTACCTGATGCCATTGCCAGTGGGACGATTACGGTAGCGTATAATGATATTGAGGCCTTAGCACAAGCTTTCAGTACCGATGGTGAAAATATTGCTGCTGTCATCATTGAGCCTGTGGCCGGTAATATGGGGATGGTACTGCCGACAGCAGGATATTTGGCAAAGGTACGGGAAATAACCCAGCAATATGGGGCCTTGCTTGTATTTGATGAAGTGATGACTGGTTTTCGTGTAGCGTATGGTGGTGCACAATCAGTGTACGGTATAAAACCTGATCTTACTTGTCTGGGGAAAATTATCGGTGGTGGTCTGCCTGTCGGTGCCTATGGCGGACGGCGAGACATTATGGAACTGATTTCTCCAGCAGGACCTGTCTACCAAGCTGGTACACTCAGTGGCAACCCTTTAGCAATGACTGCAGGTATTACGACCCTTACCATATTGTCAAAAACACCTGACATATATGAAAAATTAGCGCAGAAAACAAGCGCTCTATGTGCAGGCATTCGTACCAAAGGCGAAAAATTTGGTTTCCAGCTTCAATACCATCAGCTTGGCGCCATGTTCGGTATGTTCTTTAACGATAAGCCAGTCTATGACTATGACAGCGCCAAAGGTTCAGATAGTGGGGCTTTTAATACCTTCTTTCATGCCATGCTGGAACAAGGCGTATATTTGGCACCTTCTCAGTTTGAAGCCGGCTTCATGTCAGCTGCCCACTCGGATGAGGATATTGCAACAACAGTTGCAGCAAGTGCTTATGCCTTTGGTAAAGTGGCAGAGTATTATAAAAATAAATAATTTCTAATCATGCAAAAGCCCATGTTATCAGAGATAACATGGGCTTTTGCATTGCTTATTAAGGTAAAATAACATTTTTATTTTCGGTAAGATGGTGTATTTATATGTATATTGTTTTTGAGAACAATATCTGTTATAATTAATCTTATTACTTTTAATAAGATTAATTATAACAGATATAAGGAGAAAAGATAATGAAGTCTAAAATTGATGAGTATAAAATGGGAGTCAAGATTATTAATGGCTTGTATATTCTCAAGATATTACAGAATGGACCGGCATATGGGAATAAAATGGCTGAGGAAATTAAGGAGCGAACGCAAAATGTGATCACACCCAATCCAAATGCCCTGTACCCTTTATTACGTAAGATGGAGGAGGATGGTTACATTACTGGAGAATGGGACAATCCTAGCACTCGTAGTAAACGTGTATATACCATCACTGATGCTGGTTCTTCATTGGTCCCTATATTGCGAGACAAGGTAAAAGAAGGCATTGTGGAAAGACAACGAAAGCTTGCTATATTACAAGAAAATTTACAATTATATTAGTGAGAGGAAAGTGGCTATCATGGCTGAAAAACAAAAGTTAAAAACAAGTAAGAAAAAAATCATGTTAGCGCTAGTCATAGTAGTCGTAATTCTTGCTGCTAGTGGTACATGGTGGTGGATCAGAGCGAGCAAAATAGTATCAACAGATGATGCACGGGTTAAGGGGATGATAGCAAGCATCAGTACAAAAGTACCAGGTCGCATTGCGACAATATTAGTAAACGAAGGTGACAATGTACAAGAAGGACAGGTCATCGCGAAAATAGAAAGCGCTGAAATTGAAGTTGAGGTTGCTCAGGCAAAAGCTAATTTAGATGCAGTACAGGCCAAATTAGCAGGAATAAAAGCTGGCAGTAGACCACAACAAGTTGCCCAGGCTGGTGAAACGACTGCACAAGCTGAGGCTAATCTAAAAAATGCTCAGAGTAATGCTGAGCGAAGTGAACTGCTCTATCAGCAGGGAGCCCTATCGGCCCAACAAAGAGATACAGCCCAGACAGCCTTGTCTGTTGCTCGAGCGCAGTATAATGGAGCTGTACAAGGATATAATTTGACCGCAGAGGGATCAAGGGTGGAAGATGTTCAGGTTGCCGAGGCGCAGGTGGAACAGGCGGTTGCGGCACTGAAAAATGTCCAATTACAATTAGATAATACCCAAATAAGAACATCAGTAGCGGGAGTGATTGCGGTGAAATCCATTGAGCCCGGCGAGATTGTTGCTGTAGGCCAGCCTCTGTTTAATATTACCAACCTAAGTGATGTATGGGTTGCCGCAAATATTGAAGAAACGTATATTGGTAAGGTGCAGGTAGGGGAAAATGTTGAAATTGCAATTGATGCTTATCCTGGCAAAAAATTTAAAGGACAAGTGAGTGAAATAGGTTCGGCATCTGGCTCTCAGTTTGCGCTGTTACCAGGGGAGAACACCTCCGGTAACTTTACTAAAGTGACACAACGTTTGCCAATCAAAATTAAAGCTCTAGATGTAGGTGAATATGTATTAAAACCTGGCATGTCAGCAGTTGTTGCCATTTCGATTAATTGAGGTGAATTTTTATGCAAAATACTCTACTTTCGGTACAACCGAATAAATATATGGTACTGTTTATTGTTTGTATTGGTACAATTCTGAGTGGTTATGTCAGTAGCTCTATTAATATCGCTTTACCTAATATTATGCAAACCTTTGGTTTTACCATGGATTCTGTTGTATGGGTGTCTTTGTCTTATATGCTACCCTATGGTGCCATGTTACCCATCATGGGGAAATTAGGCGATCAATTCGGCCGTAAGAAAATGTACATTGCTGGAGTCAGTATTTTTGCGGTAGCGACGTTGTTGGTGGGGGTGGCATGGAGTAGTACGACTCTGATTATTTTCCGGATTATCCAGGGCATTGGTGCAGGATTATTATTTCCTAATTCTATGGCTATTGTATCGGATGCTTTCCCTGCCCATGAGCGGGGGCAGGCCCTCGGCATGTGGGGGGCATTGGCAGCAAGCGGCAGTACTCTTGGTCCGACAATTGGTGGCTATATTATTGAGTATTTCAGTTGGCGCATCATTTTTTACTCCATTATTCCAATTGCGATACTAGGTTTAGCCCTTAGTGTGTATATCTTGGAGGAATCGAAGCTTTCGGCTGATGCACCTAAGATTGACTATCTTGGTGGTATGCTAATTGTTATCAGTTTGAGCAGTCTATTATTGGCTCTCAATCAAGGTTCGAAAGAAGGATGGACATCTGTATATATTACAAGTATTCTCGTAGTTGCCATATTGTCGATGATTGGGTTTATTTATATTGAAAGTACCATACGTTCTCCCTTAGTAGATTTGGGCTTATTTAAAAACGTTACCTTTACTGTCTCAAATATTGTAGGCTTTTTATCCTTTATGGCTCTGTTCGGTGGGATGTTTTTATTGCCGTTTTTTTTGCGGAACATTCTCGGATATTCGGCGATTAAAGCTGGCATTTCATTATTACCATTATCAGGAGCACTCGTGTTACTCGCGCCACTAGGTGGTAAACTAGCTGATGCTGCTGGGTCGAGGATTCCAGCCAGTATTGGTATGGCAATCATTGCATTATCCCTATACTCTTTTCATATTTTAGATGAAAGGACGGCTTATGTGGATATCGCCTGGCGTTTAGTACTCATGGGCGTAGGCCTAGCATTGACCATGTCACCCCTTTCCAATGGAGTGATGAGTACATTGCCTAAAGATAAAATTGGTGTTGGCGCTGGGGTATTTAATTTATTTAAAAATGTGGGCGGCAGCGTTGGTATCGCTGTCATGGGGACTTTGCTGAGCAGCCGTGAGGCTTTTCATACTCAGATATTGGTCAATTATATTAATACTAGTTCTGATACTGCGATGGGAACACTGGCTACGCTACAGGGCGGATTTATCCATACTGGAATGTCTGCCGGTCAGGCTCATTCAGCGGCACTAGTGGCCTTGCAGGGGATGGTTACAAAGCAGGCGGCAGTCGCAGGGTTTGCAGACGTGTTTTTAATTACGGCCCTTTTATGTGCCCTAGGAATTATTCCAGCATTGTTTATTAAGGATCCCGTGGCCATAAGGATAAAAGAAAACGACAGTAAGCCCTTGTTGGAAAAAGAGCTGTTATGCTAGATAATACATAGCATAAGGCATCTTCAAGAAACTAACTAGTCATCTTCTGGTCTATTTTGCACTATACTTCACAACCATAGCACAAAATATCCTCAGAAGCTTTGACTACTTATTTTCTTTCAGATGCCTAACAGCTCTTTTTATTAAAATTTAAATATAATTAGTTTTAATCATCACCTCGTAGCATACTGATTAAACGTAAAATTTCCCAGTATAGCCAAACAAGGGTTACCATGAGACCAAAAGCACCAACCCACTCCATGTAGGCAGGGGCACCAGCGCTCACGCCTCGTTCGATATTATCGAAATCTAGGATCAGGTTAAGGGCTGCTACGCCAATAACAACGAGACTGAAAATGATGCCAAAGATACCACTATGGAGAAATGGTAGTTGTATACCAAACATACCTAGTAGCATACTGGCCATATATACGACAAAAATACCACCTGTGGCAACAGTGAGAATAGAACGAAATTTTTCGGTAACTTGAATCAAACCAAACTTATAACTGGCGAGCATAGCAAATGTCACACCCAGTGTGAGTGATACAGCTTGGAAAGCAATGCCACCATAGGTTTGGGATAATAGTGTGGTAATAGCACCAAGGGCAAAGCCTTGGAAAACCGCATACAAGGGGGCCGTCACATGACAGGTCTGAGGTTTAAAGATGGCGATAAACCCAATAATAAGGGAAGCTACTGTGCCCACAACCGAGAATAGGCCCACAGTCTGGAAGTTATGGGTCATCATTAAATAGAGCCAGGTGGATAGTGATGATGCTACGACTAAAAATAATAAGTAGAAGCTTTTAGTGATGGTGCCGTCGACAGTCATTGTTTCATTACCAGATAAACCTTGAGGCCTGGTAAAAGTGTCACTATTGAATACGGGATTAGAATTCTTCATAATAGACCTCCTATCTGAATAACATTGTAATCATTTGTAAGTTATTCTACTTCTATTATATCAAAAATATGCCAATATAGTTAATGATTTTTCAGGCACATTACTATTAAAATTTGCATATTATATTGTAATGAGAGGAGGGGATAATATGGAAGAGGATAGAAAGCCCAAGCATATGTGTGATGGTTGTTGTACTTTGAATTTTGATGTTGTGATTGCCAATAGGCCAGCGATGATTGCGGTGCCATTCTGGGCCCAGGCAACAGTTGAGGGTGAACTTTGTGGTCAAGGCAATTGTGGGCACATCCAGATATCCGCCAAAGGGTTAGTTACCTGTGGTGCTTATACCGTATTCTTTGAAACTGATAAGGGATCTTTCCCAGCAGGTCCTCTGGCGGCCGACTATACGGGTGGTGGGGCTGATCCCAATACGTTGGTTGTCAATGGTGAGGGCACAGTGAGTTACTATGTTGCTCCGCTGGATTTTAATCCATTTAAAGGTATCACAACCGCTACTGGTTTGGCAAAAATCACCGCCGTGACCATTAATTATCATCCTAATGGTATGACAAACGGATTAACTCCAGGGATTGATAATGTAAATGTCTTTGATCAACTCGTTGCCCCCATGTGCTATCCTCGGGATTAGTAAATTATATGTAGAAAGACCATGTTATGATAAATTTCACAAATTATCATAACATGGTCTTATTTTGCTTGCTTTTTGCAAATGTTAAAGTCTAAAATATATGTATATAAGAAAACGTGGTAAATTAAGCAGGTGTGGGTTCTAATGTTACCTAGCCCTATTGTTAAGGAGAATGCATATGTCAGAAAAACAGAAAAAAGTATATGCTGTCAGAAAGGGCCGTCAGGCAGGTCTATTCTATAGTTGGCCAGCTTGTCAGGAACAAATCAAAGGGTATTCAGGAGCTGAATATAAAAGTTTTATTATGGAGCAAGATGCTAGGACCTATTTGGCAGGGGGAGAAAGCATTGCCCTATTAGCACCTATTGAGCTGATTGAGCCTGCACATGATACGATGCTTGCCTATGTTGACGGCAGTTATAATATTGCAACCAAGGAATATTCAGCTGGGGTTGTGGCTTTGTGGCAAGGCAGGGAGATTACTTTTAGTGAAAAGGCTGATGATCCAGAACTGAAGAGTATGCGCAATGTAGCTGGAGAAATAATGGGCGCTCAAATTGCCATGGAATATGCAATGAAGCAAGAGGCCCGTGCACTTGTTATCTACCATGACTATGAAGGTGTTGAAAAATGGTGCACAAAAGCTTGGGAGGCCAAGCAAAATGGTACCAAAAAATACAAAGCATATTATGATAAGATTGAAAAACAGCTAGATATTCGTTTTGTAAAAGTAAAAGCTCATTCTGGTGATCAGTATAACGAAAGAGCTGACAGACTCGCTAAAGACGCTTTAGGGATAAAATAGGAGGTTACGAGCAAGATGAATCAAAATGAATTTTTAAACATGAAACCAGGGCGAGATTTAGATATTAAAGTAGCTTTAGAAGTCATGGGTTATATCTGGCTTAAGCATTTATTGCAGTTTAGCGCTGAGCTTGCTGTTAAGTGGCTGGGAACACCAGCTGATCTTAAGGAATCTGGTGGGATGTATGTAGTTGTCAAGGACAGTCAATTTGTGGCTTTAAAAGAACGAGAAAATTATGCTGAGGCAGTACACAATTTTTCTGCGCAAATGGGACCTGCTAGCCAGGTCATTGATCACATGCAAGAATTAGGCTATGCATATCATTTGGAAACTCGGGCGCAGCAGGGGGCTGATGTATATTATGTCTCTTTTCAAAAGCCAGGGAGCTTATCTGGACAACAGACAATTGGTTTTATGGCTCTACCAGAAGCAATTGTTAAAGCCGCTTTAACCGCGATCCTTGTGTAATGAGTGACAGATAAAACCTAATATTATGACTTTTTAAAAAAGATATTGTTATACGGATTTAAATATGATATACTCGTTTCAAGTGAAGAGACGGAAGCAATGATGCTTACAGGTGGATGATATCCCTTGTAAGTCTTTTTTGTTTTTTGTCGGCAGAAGTTATAAAACAACAGATAAGTGAGCAATGGGGCTCATAGACGCACATGCGTTTATGGGCCCCCGTCTGCATTTTTTCAGAAAGCATAAATAAGGGGGAATCTTCAGTTTTAGGTAGTATGCTAGTCACTTTTACACAGAGAAAATTTTATTGAAAATCAAAAAATATGAGGAGGAAAGCGCATGGAATTTACATTTACGCAGCAATTAGTACAACAGTTAATTAATGGGATATCTCTTGGAAGCATATATGCGCTTATTGCTTTGGGGTATACCATGGTATATGGCATTATTAAGTTAATCAATTTTGCTCATGGTGATATTTATATGGTGGGCGCTTATGTGGCTTTTTTTGCTACAACATCTTTAAACCTTTCCTTTTTCCCGGCCCTGCTACTGGCCATGATCGTAGCAGCTATCTTCGGGGTAATTATTGAGCGATTGGCGTATCGGCCCTTGCGGTATGCACCACGGATTGCCATATTGATTACGGCAATTGGGGTGTCGCTACTATTAGAATACGGTGGTATTCTCCTTCTTTCGCCTCAACCTCGGACTTTCCCAGCCCTTTTCAACGCTGAGGTATATACTTTCGGTAATATTGTAGTAAATAGTCAGCAAGTACTTATCTTAGCTGTCGCTTTGTCCCTCATGGTTATTTTGACTTATGTGGTACAGCGTACTAAAATCGGCAAGGCCATGCGCGCTGTGTCCTTTGATACCGATGCTGCAAAACTCATGGGTATTGATGTTGACCGGGTTATTTCCATTACCTTTGCGATTGGCTCAGCCCTCGCTGCAGCAGCTGGTATGCTAGTTGGTGTATATTATAACTCCATTGACCCACTCATGGGCATCCTGCCAGGGCTAAAAGCCTTTGTTGCTGCCGTGCTGGGTGGTATCGGCATTATCCCTGGAGCGATGGTCGGCGGCATTCTTTTGGGCATTATTGAAGCTCTAGTGAGCGGTTTTATCTCCTCGACCTTCCGTGATGCGGCTGCTTTTGCCATTTTAATTATTATTTTACTGTTTAAGCCATCGGGCTTACTTGGTAAAAATGTGCGTGAGAAAGTGTAGGTGGCAACATAATATGGGAAATAATAAACAGGTTTGGCAGTCGCTATTGGCTTGCATTGCAGTGTATGCTGTAATGCAAACGCTGATTACGCTTGATGTCATAGGACCTTTTTGGCAACTGAATATTGTTTTAGTGTGCATTAATATTATTCTAGCAGTGAGCCTTAATCTAATTAACGGTTTTACGGGACAGTTCTCCATTGGTCACGCTGGTTTTATGGCTGTTGGTGCTTATGTTGGTGCTATACTGACCGTAAAACTACAACTTCCCTTTATTGTTGCGATTGTAGGTGGTGCGGCGGCAGCTGGCTTTTTAGGCTTTCTGATTGGCTTGCCCACACTGCGTCTTGATGGGGATTATTTAGCCATTGCCACCTTAGGCCTTGGGGAGATCATCCGTATTACCATTCTTAATATTCCCTATGTAGGTGGAGCGTCTGGCTTTATGGGCATTCCCCGCTATACCAATTTTACCTGGGTGTTTTTCTTAACAGTCTTTACGGTACTGTTTATTCGCAACTTCATTAATTCGACTCATGGTCGAGCGTGTATTTCCGTGCGGGAAAATCAGATTGCAGCCGAAGCCATGGGTGTTGATACGACGAAATATAAGGTGATGGCCTTTACCATAGGAGCGGCTTTTGCCGGTGTTGCTGGGACCTTGTTCGCTCATTATTTTTATATCGCTCATCCGGCCTCCTTTACGTTTATGAAATCCTTCGATATTTTGACAATTGTGGTGCTTGGTGGTCTGGGCAGTATTAGTGGTTCGATTATGGCGGCTATCTTGCTCACATTTATTTCAGCAGCGCTGGCTGGCTATCCTGAATGGCGTATGATTATTTATTCCCTGACGCTGATTATTGTCATGATCTATCGTCCCCAAGGGCTATTTGGTAATAAAGAAATCAGCCTCAAGATGTTTGGCCGGTTGATGGGAGGTAACAAGCGTGGCACTACTGAAGGCAACTAAACTTTCCAAGGTCTTTGGCGGACTCAAGGCCGTATCTAATTTTGAAGTCACTATTGAAAAAGGTGAACTTATTGGGCTCATTGGTCCGAATGGAGCAGGTAAAACCACGGCTTTTAATCTTTTAACTGGTGTTTATGAGCCAACAACAGGTGAGATTGAGTTTGATGGTAAAAGCATGATCGGGCTTAAACCTTATCAAATTACCCAGCATGGTTTGGCCCGAACGTTTCAAAACATTCGTCTATTTGCCGAACTATCGGTCTTGGATAATGTTAAAATCGCTTATCACTTTCATGTGAAATACGGAATACTCGAGTCCGTTTTGCATATGGGTCGCTACCACAAAGAAGAAGCAGAAATCGAGAAAAAAGCCATCGCCCTCTTAGAAATATTCAAATTAGCTGATAAAAAAGATGAAATTGCCAAAAACTTACCTTATGGTGAGCAACGTCGGCTGGAGATTGCTCGGGCGCTCGCAGCGCAGCCCAAATTATTACTTCTTGATGAGCCAGCAGCGGGGATGAACCCACAAGAAACACAGGAATTAATGAAAATGATTAAGTGGATCAAACAAGAGTTTGATTTAACGATTTTACTCATTGAACATGATATGAGTCTCGTGATGAACGTATGTGAACGTATTTATGTCCTTGAATATGGTAGTATTATCGCCCAGGGCGTACCTGAGGAAATAAAAAATAATCCACGGGTGATTGAAGCCTACCTCGGCGAGGAGGTTGAGTCATGTTAACAATTGATAATATTAATGTATACTATGGAGCCATCCATGCCCTCAAGGGTATTAGTGTTGAGGTTAATGTTGGGGAGATCGTGACCTTAATTGGTGCGAATGGGGCTGGTAAGAGTACAATACTGCGTACTATTTCAGGACTCTTAAAACCGAGAACTGGTGGGATTAGTTTTGAAGGTAAAAACATTGCAGGCATGGCGGCCCAAGATATTGTAAAACTGAGCATTTCTCAAGTGCCAGAAGGACGCCGGGTTTTTGCCAATATGACAGTCTTGGAGAATCTAGAACTGGGCGCCTATATCAGAAATGATAGCACAGGCATCAAAGAAGATATTGAAAAAATATTTGACCGTTTTCCCCAGTTAACTAAAAGGCGCAGTCAGCTAGCGGGTACCATGTCTGGCGGTGAACAACAAATGCTGGCCATGGGGCGAGCGCTCATGAGTCGTCCCCGTCTCTTGCTACTCGATGAGCCTTCTATGGGGCTAGCCCCCCTACTTGTACGAGAAATTTTCTCGATTATCAAGGAAATCAATGCCAGTGGCACCACGGTGCTGCTGGTAGAGCAAAATGCCCATATGGCCTTATCGATTGCCCACCGAGCTTATGTCCTGGAAACCGGACGCATTACCCTAGCTGG
>Ga0209430_1000941_pt1 | contig 24254 bp, 29 predicted proteins | sample BarGraIncub1133A_FD_184504 | JGI IMG/M metagenome (GOLD analysis project Ga0209430, IMG submission 184504) | Arctic peat soil microbial communities from Barrow, Alaska - Barrow Graham LP Incubations 11-33A (SPAdes) (version 2) | ecosystem: Environmental > Terrestrial > Soil > Wetlands > Peat... | reverse complement strand
ATATCTCTCCACATGCTACGCATACCTTTTTAACAAAAGGTTTTTTGTTGTGTATTTTTTTGCACTTTTTTAAGCCAAATCTTAAAAGTTATCCACAATTTTTATTTTTGAATTCTACAAGCTCCTACAAATATTTTATGACTAAACTAAATCTTATAGACTTCTTGTATAGTCAATTACTTACTTGGCTCTGTTATTGGTGCTGTGCCTTTAGCATAATTAATTCCTTGAGATATTAATCTTAATGGTGCATATGCTCCATTCATCATTAAATCATCTCCGCCATCTTTAGCTTGTCTATTCTCCATATTACGAGCTTCGTTAGGTGTTAATACTCCACTATTGATTGCTGTAGAATATGATGTTAACCTTTCATTAAAACTTGCTCTAAGGATTGTGTCTATATTAAAATTAATATAGTATCCCGCATCTTTTTCACTTTGAGTGAATAATTTAATTGCCATCTCTTGTTCATACTGTTGAAGAATTGGTAATAGGCAATCTTTATACATTGACTCCTGTTGAAGCTGTACATTAGCGTAATTACCTTTATCAAAATCATTTAAATATTGTGGTTTAATACTAAATGCTCCAGCAATTTGTATAGCATTATACTTATTCAACTCTATAAATTGTGAATCTGTGAGTTTACTTTGTAAATTTGTAGCCGTAATTCCTAAAGGTAAAGGTATGAATTTACCAGTATTACTCTTAGAAAAGCTTTCTACATTATTTACTAGCGCAGTTGAAGCCTTATCTCCTAAATCTCCAGTATAAGAAAGTATAATTTTGTCTGTAATCATTCCATTTTTAACTAGATTATTGATAAATGCAGTTGCATATTGTGCTTGGTCTATATAATTTGTTAATATATTTCTAACACTTAAGCCCACAATTCCAGCGCCATACATTGTCGCCCATGATTTTAAATGTAAAACTTGAGCACTATTATATCTATACATTTTTCCAGTTTGGATATCAGACCATATATACCAAAGTTTACCTATAGTTCCGAATAGTCCAGCATCATCTATAAATATTTGCATTTGTTCACTATTTAAAAGCCATAATGCTTTTGTCTTACCATTATTTTTACCAGAAGTAAAACTCTCTATATATATGAAGGCATTTCCAAAATGGTTTCTGTTGTATTCAACTGTACTCCAAAATATACTTGCATTCATATAAGGATTAGGTTGCGTTTGTAAAATATAATTTAAATAGTGAGGAATTCTTTCAGAACAATCGCCATCGGTTTTAAATATTTGTGGTGGTAAACTACTTACTTTATCAGATAATGTTTTCAGACATGTAAAATATGTTATTTCTCCTATACGACTTGGATTTATACTTTTACCATCAATTCCTAACATTTCTAAAAAACTTAAATCTGCTAATGATGTTGTTGTACTATTTTTTGCTTTACTTAACTTATTTCCGAATAATTTCATTTATCTTCTCTCCTTCCTGCTATAAAAATTCCAAACCCTAGCAGACAACCACCTAAAAGATAGAATCCAGCTATAGAACTTATAACAAAAGTTATATGTATAATAAAAAATAAGCCTATCACTATTAGAATTTCTGCAAGCAATTGACTTATTTTAGTTATAATCTTATTAAAAATTTGTATTATGTTAGTCTTAATCTTGTTAAAAAACTTTTTTATTTTTTTCATTTCATCACCTCGTTGCATTATTATAGAAATTATTGATATAGTCTTCAGTTAATTTAGGTATTTTAGGTGTTGTTTCTAAATACATCTGAGAGTAACAAAATATTGATGCAACTACTAAATCTATTCTACTTTTATTTTTATTAACTTTATTTAAAAGTATATCTCCACTTGTTCTTCCTAAAACTGTAGTAGTATTCCACATACAAAAATCTAATAGTTTATTTTTTTCATAATGTACTTTATTTAAATAAACATCGTCCCTAAATTGTTTAATAGGTGGACTTAGAACACTATAAGATTGTTTTAGTAATATTACCTCATAGTCTTCAGCTAACTTTTGCATTGTAGGTACAATATTGTAGGGGTCACTTGCAATACATTTAATGTGACAATTAAAATCACCTTCAATATTTCTTATGTAATCTTCAAGTAAATTATAATCAACAATATCTCCATCCATAATCGTACAACATCCATCCATTTCCAATTGTATATAATCTATTTGTTCTCTTCTATCTGCAAGATTATTGCGGGGTAAGAATGCATGAGAGATTAGATAATATTCCCCTTCATCTTCATACATAATATTTATTGCTGTTAAATCTGTTGTTAATGATGCATCCACACCAACTACAACTTCTCTTCCAGTTAAATCTACCTTTGCAACCCCACATTTTGTCCATGATTTATAGTCAATATACTTTTCTCCTGTCTTACCTTGAAGAAAATTGTTCATATCTTTAGTGATATATTCAATCTTTGCTGTAGATTTTACCATTGCGACTGCTCTATTTTCACGAATAGTATTATAATTTTCCTCTATTCGTAGTGGATTAGATTGATATATACCTTCATCATTCCATAAATTCTTTTCATCAGCATAATATAACAGTGCAAATTGTCTATCATTTTCTATAACGCCATCAAATACTTTCCTTATGTAATCAATATCCTCTTCCATAATACTTGATGCAATATTATAAGCAGTAGTAGTTCTAAAAACTATAGGATTTACAACGTTCTTCATTCCACCTTTAAGGGCATTGAAATTATCAGCATTTTGAAAGTTACCATGTTCATCACTTACCATTGCACAAGGTCTTACAGTATTGTTCTTTCCTGCTTCTGCTGTCCTTGGTTGAAAGAAACTATGTGTGTATGTACATGTTATTTTTCCTGTGAAAGATTTACTTATAGAAAATAATTTCTCCATTTTAGGACTTGCTTCTAATATTTGTTGCATTGACTTTTTAATCTCACTTGCTAATTCTTTAGTTAAACAAATACTATAAAACTCTGAATAATTCTGCTCTGTTAACATTAATAATATAAATATAATTGCTACTGTTGCAGTCTTTGCATTTTTTCTACTTATAAAAAGTGTTACATCATTGTGTTTAAATTTCTTGTGATTGTTTTTGAATCTCCATGCGAATACATTCGTTATTAAAAAACATTGAAATGATGCAAGATTTCCTAGAACTTCTTCACCAGCAACAAATCCTGTAGCAAAATTTAATAATCTTAATAATCCTTCTATCCTTTCTAATTGTTCAACATCAAAATAATACTTAAACTCATTCTCATTTTGATTAATATTATAGTCATTTAGGAATATTTTACATTGTTGTTTAACTTCTTTTGTAGTAATTTCTATATTATTGTCAACATCTTCTGCATATTTTAATGCTTCATTTAATAAAATCATTATGAATCACCTTTTAATATTTTCAATGCTTCATCAGTATCTTTATCTTTAACTAAAGTTGTTAAACTACCCATTTTTGCTCTCGACTGGGGAGTTAAACATAATTCATTTTGATATCTTAATAAATCTGATGCATAAGAATTCTTAACTCTGAGTGCATCTTTATTTAATATATCTTCATTCAATAATATCTCTGCTTCTTGTATTCTGTCTGTTGCAATTGCACAATTTGATAAGATATATATGTCTAAATTACATAAAGAATTTGAAGCCTCCATTTCCTTAACTATAAATCTAAATATCTTCTTTGCATTTGCGTTAAGATAAGTGGGTGGCTTAATTTTATCATTATTTCCTTTCAAACTATTTTCAACTGCTTGACGTTTTTCACGTTCTTCTTTTGTCCAATGTTTACTCGTTGTTTCTATTGATTTACATGGTCTGCTCATAAAACCACCTCACTTTCTCTTATTAATAATAATTATTAGTTAGTATTGGATATGAATATGCTTATTTTGGGACATTTTTCACGGTGATTGTATCCATGCGGTTATTTAAGAATCTTAAATAGTTTTCAATACTCCCCTACCCATCAGATTTCTTCCTTATGTCTAATTTGATGACACGATTCACATAAACAAATTAAATTATTTATATCTAATCTCTTATCATAGTTCTTCTTAATTGACACTACATGATGAACTACATTGTATATAGTTATCTTCTTACTCTTCATACAGTCTTGACAAAGTGCATAGTCTCTTGCTACTGCAACCTCCCTTACTCGTTGCCATGCCTTACTATGATAGAACTCACTGTACTTCATATTATCTTCACTGTTCCTTACAGTCTTGTCATAGTATCTATTACTCTTAGTCTTATCTATCTTAATAGTATCTTTACATTGTTCACAGTACTTAGTTCCATATGGTATCTTTTTATTACACCTAGAACATAACTTCATTAACATATATGTATGCTACCTCCTATCCAGTGTATTGCATAACTAATACAATACCGCATTAATAATCTAGTACACTCGTAAAAAAGAGTATATACATATACTGCATATACCTCCAATTTATTTATACACGACAAAAATAAGCCTATCTCTAGACTTTATTTTATTCTATATTTAATTACCACTATAGTATCAATATTATAATTTTATTAACTATAATTGCTCTAGTATTTTATTAATAATCGTATCAGAATACTCTTCATATAAAGTATTTTGATATACATTGTTTTTTTTATCATCTTCTTCTAGTGGAATCCTTATCCATTCAGGATTTGTTTCATAAACTCTCTTCCAAAGTATTTTACGACCAAATCCCATTGAATCTTTACTATTAGGGAAATAAAACTTTTCAATCTTTCTTCCAATTACATACCCAATTGCTTTGATAAGTACAACACTTCCCTGTATTGAAAAAGATTTAATATAGATTATGTCTCCCTTTTTTATTCTTCGCAACATTTCATATAAAGAACTTGCCTCAGATTTACCATATCCAATACAAGCGCACTCTTCAGTTATAAAATCAGATGCTACATTTTCATCATAATAAGCTCCAATACCAAAAACAGCCATTTTCTTCATCCCCTATTATTTATTACTCCCATTATATTATCGTTGAATAATTTATGAAGTTTAATTAAAACTATTTATTTTTCTTAAATACTTTACTAACTAATCCAACAGCTATTTCATTTAAAGCTGGTGCCAAATTATTTATAAATCTCCCTCTAATAAAATACTCTTCAATTTTTTGCTGTTTCTCTAATTTATCAGCCTTCTCTTTTATTACTATTTGTTCTTCAGCCATTTCCTTTTCAATATCATCTAAAACTCGTAAACATAATTTAAAAACAATAACTTTCTTATCGTCTTTAGAAAGGTACAAACTAATAGAAAATCCAGCATACACTACAAATATAGAAGATATTATTGTAATGACTATAGTAACATTGGGATACTTATTGTATGTCGCAATCATACCAGTTATAAATATTGTAATAGCTAACAGCGTAAAAGATAAATAATTAGGTACACTTAAAACTTTACCATTATTTATATCCCTCTCTAGACTCGCTCTTTCAATATTAATATCTATTGTTTTTTGCATAATTCTATTTATATAGTCTTTTTTAATATAATTGTATGTTTTTTTAATTTCAAGATAGTTCTCTCCATTATTTATATGTTCCATAAATATTTCTTTATATGGTTTAGTAGTTTTTCTACTCCAAGACATTATTATCACCCCATAACCATAATTCGCTATAAAGTGGTAAAATCCTTTAATTGTTATTTCTACATAAAAAAACACCCAACTAATGGATGTTTCAATTATCTATTCTTATTATTCTTATTTACACTATAATTCCAAGCCAAACAAAACATAAATATACCAATTCCCATTGGTGCTAGCTTAAAAATGCATAATGCTAAACTAATTACACCCATGCGAATCAAATTTATCTTCTTTAAAGTCTTCCTAGGAGCAGTAGCAGTAGCAGTCTGTATAACATTACTATTAGTTATACTATTCATTCTACTTTTGCTCTTGCCACCACTAATTTTATGTTGGTCAGTATAATATATCCCCGTCCCAGGTAATCCAACTGACTTTCTAACAACACCTTTACTATTTAAACTTACTCTAGCGCCTTTAACTCCACCACTTAAACTAACACCACTTTTATTAAGATTTAATTTTAGATGTTTACTGAGCTTAATGCTCTTCCTTATATGAAATCCCATTTATACCACCTCTTATTGTTAATTATACTCTATTCTTAAGAACAAAAAAGAGGTAATTATAACTTTTAAGAATAAAATAAAAGCCTAACTTCTAAGCTCCTCTTATATAGATACTTTAAATAATTTTTTTATTCTTTAATTTGATTTTGTTCTAAGTATTCAATTCCTTGTATTGTTATCTTAGCATTTAAATTTATAAACTGCCTTTTACCCATTACTCTGCTAATTTGAACCCCACTAAGTAATCCATCATCGGTCATAATTTCTAATATTTCTGCATATTCTTCTAATTCTAATTCTAATTCTTCTTTTGGTTTTAATCTACTTTTTTTGTCTAATTCATCAAGTATTTCTAATATCTTCTTTTTTTTCATTATTACCATCTCCCATATAACATAATTCTACACTTAAGATACAATTCCCTTCTTTTACAATTTATATTATTTATAACTTATAAAGTCATTTAAATTCCTGTTTATAGGGTAGCAACGTTTCATCACTACCCTATAATATTTATTTCAATTTTTATGTATAATTTTCTAATTTCGTGGTATAATAATTATAATGATATATTTAGCATATAAGTTGTATTCTCGCCAAAGGATATAGCTTATTATTCTTGTACATATGTTTCATTAATGAAATTAGGTTTAATAGGTTCTAAGTGAATCCATTTTTTTATTCCAATCATATTTATGTAATTAGCTTTAATATTAACATACATCTCTTCTATTTGTTTTGCCTTATATCCATTCATTTTCAACCATAATATTTCTCTAATCATTTGTTCACTATATTTACAATTTGGATTATTTGCACCAGTGTTACTTTTACTACGTCTCATTGTGCTAAACCCATCCTTATTGCTGGAATGCCTTGTCACTGTTTTTTGCACATTACATACAGTATGCTTATACAAATTGATATAGAATTGCTCTAACACAGACATTGCAACTGATAATTGTTCTTTCTCTTCTGGAGTCATAATTTTGTAATTTTCTTTTTGTTCTGATTCATGGATAACCTCAAATTCTAATACATCCATATCATATTTTCGTTGTAATATTATTTTATTAGTTGTCTCATATAATCCTCTCTTCAAATTATGTAAATGTCTTGAAAGACAATCATTTATTTCTCCACTTCCAATATATAAATATTCTTCAGTACCTTTTACTTTCATACCGTAGATTCCATAAGTATATATATTACCTTTAACTTCCATTTTGCTTTTCATAATAATCTCCTTACCGTCCATAAATGTAACTTATCTCATCATAAGTCTAAAAGGTAATACCAAGGTAGAATTATATCCACCTTAGCCCGTACAATTGGTTAACTAATCTCATCACTAGTTTTTCCGTTATTATTAATTAACCAGCTACATAACTGGCAAAGTACTTACATCTCACTTCAGTACAAAATTTCTCTGTCACCTATGTAATTTTATATTGCTCGTTTATGCTTTTCTTGATAACACATTTTACCTACACTCATTTCGTAATCATCAAAAAAATCCATAAATAAAAGGCAGGTTCCCAAATCGGTAAACCTACCTTTATTACTTTTAATTATATGTAGTTTTTCTTTGAATGAATTATATGGATAAACTTCTAAATTACACATTTTTATTCTCTAACTCACTATATCTCTTATTATTTTCTGCAATATTTTTATCATATTTATCCAAATTAGCAATACTTCTTTCTAATATCCATTCTAACTTTCTTGTATTTTCTTTTAATTCTTCTATGATGCTTCCCCACGATTCCTCAAGATTATTCATCGTCTTCATCTTCTAAACTTTCATATAAATATTTTTCAGAATAAATCAGTCCATTACGGACAACTTTACCTACATTCCCATAACTCATCATTAAATTACTATAAAAACTTTCATCAATATTTATTTCATCATCAATCAGTCCAAATAATTCAATGAAATCTTCAAACTCTACAAACTCTTCTATAGTATTTACTATAACTATTATTTTTCCATTTAATATACACATTTCTTTCTTAACATCTTCCAATCTAACCTTATATTTTTCTCTCATTAACCATAGATCTTCAAATAATTCATCATCAATTTCTTCGTCTATCTCATCAATTCTATCGCCATACTCATCTATTAATTTTTCATAACAATACATTTTATTACATAGTTTATCAGCCTGTTCCTGTATAGTTCCTTTTGCATTAATCTCAATAATTGCTTCCATTAATTTGTTCATCATATTATCTCCCTCCAATATTTACAGTTGCTCTAGTTATTCTAGTTCCTCTGTTATTCCTAATTCCTATTACTCCACTATCTTTATTTTCTAACTTTTCCAATCTTGAATTAATTTCTTGTAATAATTTACTTATCTTTTTTAATTCATTTAACATAATTAATCCACTTCCTTATCAAAAGATTCCATGTGGTCATCATTTAAATAAATCATGCAATACTCTGTTTTTGTTTCAACTACTATACAATTTTCAATTTTACTGTATGTAATATTTCCAAAATCCTCTAAGGGAAACCAGTTACCCATACTTGCAATTTCATGTGTTGGTTTCCATACAAAAATATTTTCACACTTGTTTTTGTCTAATAGTATTTCAATAAAATCTTCTACTTCATTTAATTTTTCCATTTTTAATACACGCTCCCTCTAATTTATATTATTTGTTTACATAAAAAAAAGAGTAAGTGACTGGTAATTATCCAGTAAATCCCACTCAATTAATTGGTTTGCCATATTTTTTAACCCCGTTTGGCTTCAGAACATATTCAATTAATTTTGTTAGTGATATTGAAATCACAAAGTTGGATATATAATGGCACGGAAATTATTTACGCACCAAAAAGTATATCCACTTTTCTAATTTCAATTTATTTTAATTTTATACTTGACTTTACTATCAATTTTTAGTAAACTATAGACAGAATAGTATTTTATGCATTAAAAAATATAAATAAAAAAACTTAAGCGAATATTTACTCCACTCAAAATATATTTATTTATTTTTACAAATAGGGTTGTGTTGTCGTTACGGTCGGTGTATAATTAAGGGTTTTGATACTTTATTGTTAAAAAATATAAAAAAGAAAGCAAGAAGTTAATCTTACCTTCTCTCCAACTAGTTGTGCATACTTGTTTATCGCATTGCAATAGAGCGACTCAGCCTACTTAATTCGCACTGTATTAGTATATTGTTAACTTCTATATACCACTTACGCTATTGTGGTGACACCTCTTAAACCGTTGCTATTCCTAGGATAAGAGGTGTTTCTAATGATTCCCATTTGCAAGGTTGTATTATTTTACCTGAAAGCAATTTAAAAACACTTCTTTATAAGAATTATACATTAAATTTAATACTGTCATAGTCATTTCATTAAGTTCTTTATACTTGATAATATGCTCAATTTCCTTATCGTCTACATATGTTATAACTTCTCCAAGGTCATCCAACTTAATCATTTCAATACCATCATAACTAGCATCTGAATTAAATGCTCTCATTACGATTCTGTGTACTGTCTTAGGATTTAAGTCTAATTTTTTCAAGTCAGCAATAGCTGTATTCTTTAACCATCTTCTTATATTAGTCTTTTTCTTACTATCATCTTTAGAATCATTAACATCAAAGTAGTTTTTATTAAGTTGGCTTTGGCAGTCACTTATTAATTTTCTAGCACTATCTACTTTACTTTTATTGAAGTTGCCACCAGTCATTTCTTTTTGCATTTGAAATAGGTCTTCTATTTTTATCTTATCAGTAGCCATTGCTTTCATATCTATTACATCAATTAATTCCTGAAGATAATCCATTGAGCATTCCATATGAGTTGGAATTCTATAGTCGTTATTTTTTGCAACATATTTAAAAAAATAAGGGACTATCATTTTTACCATATGAACTAATATTTTTTCATCTAATTTCTCTACTATTTTTGCTTTCTTATCAAGGGATATATCTGTTTTTAATAAATCATATTCTGAAACTAATCCTTCTATATCAATTTTACTAACTAATTCGTATTTTGTATTATAATCATCATATATTTCCTCTGTAGAGTTAACTTTGATATAGTCCTTGATATAATCTACAATCTTTATTTTGTCAACATTCTCTACATCCATTGCAAATTTTAATACCTTTTCATCTTTACCATTATCATCTTTATATGTTGTCTTATTTAATTTAGATAATTCTCCACTTAATGACAACCCTTTGAAATTTTTCTTAGCCATATCTATAGCAATTTGACTAAATGAACTACATGTACTTGAAGCATTATAGCAAGATTGTATGAATTTATCTGATTTATTTGTGTTCATTGCATCATACATGTATCCGTTAAATATTGCACTTTTGTTGATAATTTTTCCTATGGTTAAAGTGCTACCTCCAAGGAAATTATCAAGGTCTGCTAGTGCTTCCATTGTATTAATTTGTTTTTCATTAGTCCCTTTGATTCCATTAACAGGAGTCATCCATTTTTGACTATCTTTAGCTTTCTTTACTAATAAATCGTTATTTGTCATAAAAACGGTGTCTATGTCAAAGTCACACCCCTGTGCTCTATTCATCAAGTCTACATCGTATGTATTTACGAATGTTACAAAATCATATTGAGGTTTACCATCTATACAATAACCAAACCATTTGTATTCTTCATGATATTTATTGATAACATGAGAAATATTTCCTGCGTTCACTTGAGGATTACGTATCATTAATAATGGTTCTTTATCAAATCTAGGACAATATACTTCCCATCCCGTCATAATACTTTTTCCAATTTTATTATCAATCTTAGTGGTAGCAACCATCATTTCATATGGACAAGAAATCATTATAGCATATAAACTATTTTTTATTCTGATTTTACCACAACGCATATTTTTAATATAATCTTGTAATTGCTTACTTTTCCAGTTTTTAAATTTATCTACAAATCTGAAATCTTCATTAGTTTTTAATAAGTCCGTTAACATTTCTCCAGTTGAACCTTCTTGAGAATTTGTAACTCTTTCTAAGAAATAAGTCATTTTATTACGTTCTGCCCTATTATCTTTTTTAGCCTTTTTCCCCATTTTCCTTACACTAGCGGAATCTTCTAATGTATTATCTTTCATATATTTTAAATGTTCAAGTTCATCTTTCATTAAAGCAAATACATCATCTTTAGATAAATTCATGCTGTTTAACATTTGGTAAGATAAGCGATTGTCATATTTGTAATTGCCTTTGTGATCTATTTTAACGATAGAAAATGTAGTAGGTATCTTATCTAACCAATCATCATAAGCTTTCATAGAATCATCATCATACTGGTCTTTAAACTTAATATACTTACAGGCTGAAGGAGTTATCACAACTTTGATTTTACTTGCATCTTTAGGTCTTTCCCAAGCATCATAAACTGTAGTAATTCCATTTTTTTTATAATAATCTTGAAGTCTAGCCCTACATACATTAACTTTAGTAAAATCATTTCTTAATAATACACATGTAGCTTCCTCTAAAATTTCATTCTCAAGATAAAGTGACTCATCCATAAGACCTTCACCATCTGTCATATTATTAACTACATTATATGTATCGTCCATTTGGTGGACACCTAAATCATCTTTAACAGTTAAAGTTTGTTTAGCAGGAAATGAAGGACTATTCAAATCCTTAATTATGAGAATCTCCTCTTTTTTAATTTCCATTAGTCCGATAATTCCCGACATAATTAATGAAGTATATGCTTCCCTTGAAGTAATATCATATTCTTTACCTATTTCAAATTTTAATCCTAAAAGGCATGGAGTATAAACTTTATCATAAAAATCTTTCTTAATAAAAGTTACATTAGCAGACCTAGCTTTTGAAGCTCCACGTTAAAAAAAACAATATTCAATATCATCAATCTTAATAACATTTGTATAAAATAAAGTTCTAATATCTTTTTTATTTATTTCAAAATCAACTAATTTAGTTACTTTTTTACCATCTGCTTCAATAATATCTTTTGATTCCTTACAAAAGAAATTCTTAGTAAATTTTAAATTTATAAATAAACTTGTAAATTTATCATTCTCAGTTTCCCAAGTTTCCCCATCTACAAGATTAAAAGCTCTAAATATTTCTAATGAATAAGGCATTGTAGCAGTATATATTTTATTAACTTTTCTATCTGCTGTAGAATATTCAAATTTAGTCTCCATTACCTTGTCTTTATTTTCTACCCTCTTAACTATATAAGCACCCTCTAAGTTTAATATTCTATAATTATTATTAGTTATTTCCATTATTAATACATCCTCCTCGGTGGGATCATGTCCCATTATTATTAAAATTTAATCTCGCTGCAATTTGTTCTATGTACTACTATAAATTTCTCATATATTCATCAAAATCATTTCGATCATCATCAGGATAATCATTTTCGTCAGGATATTCTTCATTGTCACCTTCATACATAAAATCGGTATTAGGTTCTTTAGGTTCTTCATTAAGATTATAAGGGTCACAATCATTTGAAATTTTATCAGCTAATTCAATTTTCTTTTTACCTTTCTCTCCAAATTCTCCTTTACCTTTTGGCTTACTACTTTCAGCTTTATGTTTCTTAACAAAATTTACATAATAATCATGCTCATCTTTATTATAATTTTCAACAACCCATTTATAATATTTATATTCAACTAATAAATCATTTGAATCATCATCTATTAATCCAAGTGATACCTCAATGTCGAACCACTTGTCGGCTAATTTTTCGCTATAAACATTACCAAAAATCTTACTTAAAATCATTCCAGGGTTATTATTTAATAAACCTTTAATTTGAAATATCGCATCAGCCTTATCACTAGAACTCATCATAATTTCATTTTTACGAGCTATATCTTTTGCAGTAGCTGTTCCTAAATTTTCCTTCTTAATAATAGAGCCTAATTCTCCATTAAGTTTCCTATTATTATTTTTATAAGTTGTTTTATTAGTAAATATCTTAGTTTTGTTTACTTCTAAACTTTTATAATACTTAATTCCCTCTTTAAGATTCTCCTTCCAAGTTTCTTCAAACTCAGAATATAAAGTATAAATATTACAACTTTCTCTAGGCATTTTAGTTTTATCAGTTGCATAATAAAAATGACCTGCATTAGCAATTCTAATGAGATTTAACTCAGTTAAGGCTTCATTATATTTATTAATTATTACATCTGTTAAACCTAAATCATATGTAATTGTCTTAAATGAAGGGAAACAAATTTCTGCTCTACCACCTGTTTTACCTAAATCATTATCTTTAGCACGCTTATACATCCTAGCTTTAAGATAACAAAAATATATAAGTAATTTTCTATTATTTATTTCCTTAATAGTAGAATTTAATATAGCCTCCTTTTCTGTGTTAAATAATTGTATGAATTCCTTTTCCATAGTTAATTTTAATGTTAATCTATACATTGTCTTAGGCTTAATATTTTCTAATTCAAAATCACATTCTATTATCTCTAATTCTAATAACCTGATTAATATATTTTTGAATTGATCGTTGATTTCATTTTTCTTTGTAGAAGGTTTAAATCCACATTCCAAAATCATATCTTCTAATGTAAAATTAATAGTCTCTTTTGATGCACAATAATTATTAATTAGATAATCTAAAACAGGTACGACTTTTTCATCATTAATAGTTTTAATAATACTATCTATATTTCCTTTGGGTAAAAATAAGTTATTTGGTAATTTAATAAATGTAAACATAATACATCGACTCCTTCGTAATATAATTTTTATAATTTAATTTGAAATATTCTATCCTAACTCTGAAAAATAAAATGAGAAAATGCAAGATAACGCAACATTGAAAATGTGGAGTTAAGTACTTTATTCTCTCTTATTAGTTAGTTAGTCTCTATTATTACACCTTACTTACCCCCCTAAATTTAGAGGGTTGAAAACAGCTAATTACTTATAATTATCCCTTGAATTTAGGGGGGGGTAATTTTTTTAGCTTTGTAAACCATTATATAGACCCATTCTTAAAAGTAGCTTTTTTAGCTTGTATCATTATGTTTTTTATCTTTGTATAATATGTAATTGCATCCAAAAGCAACTCGTCCTTTTGGAATAGCCATACTAATTTTTGTCTATGTGTTTGGTCTTTTACACTCCTATAATTAAATCCTAGTGAGTATAAATAATTCCTTAGCCTTTCTTTACTAACAACATATTCAGTCATATAATTAACTCCTTTCGGCAATTTATTTTTAATGCTATTTAATTTTCAAAGACCATTTCTATTTAAAATTCATATTTTATTGGAAGTTATGAAGCTCTTCCAATGTTACTTTTTATACTTTTGTAACTAGCCTATAGCTTAAAAGTACGTTAAACGCTAAATAAAAGTACTTTTTCTATTGATTTTTTAATTTAATCATGTTAATATGTTTATAAGATATTTTATTAAGCATCACTTTCCTTCTGAATGTATATAATTTAGATAGTTGGGTATGATATAAATATTGATACATAAATAATGGATATAGTTTAATAAAGGTAGAGGAATAGCGTCAACTATCCCCTATGATTTTTTGTTGCTCTCTCATGATACACTAATCATATGTTTTTGTAAAGGCTTTTTTTGAGTTATACACATATATTTAAACTAGCTTTTATTAAATATACTGGAATCTGAACTGATGTTATTATAATTTCATTCTTAACATTATTATCTAAATAACTATAATTATGAAGATAACTCCAATCTTCATTTCTACATTTTGTTATTCCTGTTAATAAACCTTCACAAAAATTTACTGAAATAATTTCTTCTACTATTGGGTCAATGCCACCTACAAATTCTGTATATAAGGTATTTACTTTGCTGTCTAGCTTAATGTACTCTCCTGTTAAAACTTCGTTTAATTCATCCTGTGTGATGTCTTCATCTTTCGTTAAAATGTCTATAATGTTTTCTGCTGACTGCCAAAAATATGTTCCATCTGCTAATTCTAAAATTCCTGTTATTGGTTCATTTCCCTCGCACATTGCATTTTCTAAATCCTCTATGTTTGCGAGTTTTCCCCTGTAACGAGTGTTTACCTCTCCATTAAAATTTACAAAAACTTTTTTAGACTTGTCCATTAATAATTCCCCCTGTTTCTATTAGTATTTTTAATTAATTAGGCTTTTTTATATTGCGTAGACTTTACCCTGTATCTGCTCTTTATCTCCTCTTGTCTGAGGTTTAATCCATATCTTCTTGCCACTCCTATATTCTCTCCAATGTCCCCTGACTGTCCAACCAAACGTATGACGTTCATATTCTCTTTTTTCTTCTTCAGTTGGTGTTTGTATATGATCTGTATTTAATGTTATTATTGTCTGTCTTATAAGTTTTACCTTTGGTTTTTTACCAGCCCTTTTATCCTTTTTAGATTGTGTTTTTTTAGTATGAGTTCTGGTTTGTTTTATAATATGCTCTTGGTTAAGTGACATATATTCGTTAATAAACATCATTATAGATATATCTTGTCCCATCCATTGTTCTACTTCTTTTTTAGGTTTATCTTTTGTATGAAAAATTTCTACTGATGGTATTTTATTGTTAATTATTATGTCTTTTTTGCTTTTTTCAAAATCAAAATAAAACCCATACATATACATCCATTTACCTTCTTCTGCATAAACATTAAATTCATTATTGTTTTTACAAATCAAATTGCCCATATAATATATTGCAACTTTTTGAAACGATTCTTTAACTTCCTCTACATTTCCTCTAATATAATCCAAATTATTAAAATGCCATGAACGTATTAAATCTATATCTTGTTCTGTTAATTCAATTATATCTTCTTTTAGTAAGTTTAAGGTCAACTCTTTCATCTTAGTCCCCCATTCAATTATTTGACCTCATATACCTCAAATTTATTTAAAACATCTTCTAATCCAGTTGCTTCAATTCTTGATATATAATCATAAAATGGAATTATATCTACCACTTTAATATCAAATTCATCTTCATTTATATATAAAAATGTATAATATCCTTTTCCTTCAAAACAAACTCCATTGATTTTAATATTATTTTCATTTGCATATTTAACTAAATCTTCTTCATTTTCAACATATATAGTTGTTATATAATCATCATCAGTAGTAACTTCAAACTTTTCTTCTAATTCTTCAATTTCTTCCTTTGTTATTTTTTCAAAATTATAGCAAGTCATCTGTTCTTCATATAAATTATTATCTATTTTAAGATGTTCATAAAATCTATTATTTACAACGTAACTTACCATATGTTCATTTTTTTCTATGTTACTATAATAAAAATCTTTATCATTTTTTAATTCAATTTCTCCATTAAAAAGTTTAACAATTGTCAATTGCTTTGGTGCTTCAACAAGGAATACATTATTACCATAACTTTCACTTTTTTTATAATTAAAACCTTCTAATAAAAATATTTTCATTTTTCTCACTCTCTCCCCTTTTTATAAATTTAGGCTTATACTTTTCTCTTTTCTTCAAAAAAATAATAAGACTGATTCATATTTAATAAAAATTTTACAATAATTCAACAAACAAATTTCCAATACCTCAATAAACACTTCTGCCTATTGAATATTAATTTGCTTTAAAATATTGTATTTAATTTTTATTTTATATGTATCAATCTTATCTCTATTTATTATTAATCTTACCAATCTAGGTAATGATTTTCTATTCAAATTACTATTTATTGTTCTGTTTGTTATTCTGTTTATTTCTCTACTACAATTTATATTATATTGCATATAATTACCTATGTCAACATATTTTTCAAAACTTCCCTTCATTTCTCTCACCCCTTTGTTTTATATTTGGAAAGCTTTATTTACTTTCCATATTTAAATAATAACATAAGGTACATCACATAGCAACACTTATTTAATATATTTTTATTTTATACTTATATTTCATATTTTTATATTTATTTACATATAGTGATGTACTTATTCGCTAAGTGATGATATAATAATATAGAGAGGAAGTTGATACATATGGGAGTTGCAAAAGATTCAACTAGAATAACAATTACATTAAAATTAGATTTAAAAGAATTGTTGGAAAAACAAGCTAAAAAAGAATGCAGGACAAGTAGTAATTTAATTACAAGTGTTTTAACAAAATATTTAGAAGGAATTAAAGATTAGGATGGTCACTATATGTGATTGTCTTTTTTTATTTGGCTCTCGATGGAAACGTTAGCGAATTTATTTAGCTACTTAATATAATTCAGTACCAAGTTTGCTAAAATGCATGATATGCAACTCTCAAATGTGTCAACGTTGGCAACTTTAAAATTGTTTATATCATTCTTAAATAGCTATCACTCAAAATGATAACTGGGTCACTAGCTGAAGACCAGTTAAATTTAGTTGTTCTTTGTGTACAACTTTGTACCCCAATTGTATATGGATTTATTTGACACGTAGAGCAATATTATTTTTATTACGTATAATTTGTAGTGTAAATATTAAAGTGGCTTAGAATTGATATCTCTGAGGTCCGAATATATGGGCAATAATAAGTTTGTTACACATGGATGTGCCAATCTAGCAATAGCCTTAGTTGTACACGACGTACCAAATCTCACATTTATGTGATTTAAATTTAACTAAATTTGAAAAGACTACTTTTTGTTAGCAATGACTCCGTTTTGTTAGTCAATATTCATTTTCTATATTTTAAACCGTTGAATTTACTTAGTTTCTTAGAAGATAAAAGTTATATTAACGATTTAAAAAGGCTATTTAGCTAACCAACGGTAGTCAATTAAAACTTTAACTAACAAAATGTAGTCTTATAGAACTATAACAGATTTAGGGTTATATTCTGATTTACTTACGATACAATCGTTAATTTCCAGTTTACTTATATTTTTCTCGTAAGTAAATCAGGTTTACAGCATTTTTATTTGAATTAAGCACTAAATTTGTTATAGTTAACCCCTAATCTGTTATAGTTAAACTTAAATTACATTGTAAAGGCAACCAATTTAGTTTTAATAGTAGTGCATTGTGATTAAAACACTTATATTTACATAGATTTTGTTGTTAAATTTAATAAAATTCCTGTTTACTTACGCTATAGCACTAAATCGGTTACCTTTAGATAAATACAATGTAATCCAGAGTTAAAAATATAATATACCACTATTACAAAAATGGGAGTCATGATTACAAAAATGGGACTTTTGATTACAAAAATGGGACTTTTGATTAGATTCTTGTAGCAAAACAATGATATATTCAAATATATGTAATATAACTAAGACATATTGTACTTTTCTAGCAATAAAACTCCCAAAAGTGTAATATTGATTTGCTAATTCTAATCAAAACTCCCAAAGGTGTAATCACGAAACTAAGTTTGATATGAGGTGATTGATTCAACGATGGCTTAGTGAATAATCATAAAAGGTGAACAATTCGACTAAGGGTAATCATTAAAATCTATACATTCAAGGCAATTAACTCGAAGAATGGCATTATCCATAGTTAGACTGAACACCTTTTACAAAATTGTAGTGAATATTATTGGGTTTTGTTTACCCATAGTTGAACCAGTCACCTTTTATAAACACTAAATCTGTTATAGTTAATAATCACAATGTATTTCAGTGCTAATTCCTCGTAAGTAAATCAGAATCCGTTGATATTACTCAATATAGGAACAGAGGTGATTAGAATACTTACGTTATAAAAATAATTAACAATGCAATTTATCAATAGAATACCCAACTACTAAATTTTATTGTTGATTTATAAGGATTGTGGATAAATAAAAGCTTGGGTTGGGTAAACCGGCGCCAAAAATAATAAATGAAGTAAGTATTTTGATCACCATTAATATATTGTTTTATCAATTAACCCTTGTTTATAATTTTCATTTCTTTCAGCTTTACTAATTTTTACTTTTTTTGTCTTTCTTGTACCCCCAATACCACTGATTGGTCTTGAGTATCTTTTACACATTTTTTTATTAGGCTTGTATCCATAAATGTGGCATATTTCCCTAGAATAATGAAAACACTTATGGCAATCACTTTTGATTGACTTAATCTTATTTGTGTTAATGATTGTACCATTCATACTTGCTCCTGTTTTAATCTCAATCACCTCATATCATTTATTTATTATTTTTCATATTAATAATTAAATTAGTTATTAGCTTGACATCCTAGGTTTGATTAACTAATATTTGGGAACGTTAAGCAAAACGTAGTTACCCTAAAAAATCAGGATAACGGTAATATTTGGTTTACGTTGAAGTTTCCGAAAGTCTATTTGTTATAATACCTTTATATACGCTCTACTCCACGTATACTCACAGACTGCTTGTCCATGATTATATTACACCCTGTCTTGCGACCGTAGCGAACCACCCTCGATAATATTTAAACAGGATGCCGACAACCTGCTAAGGTCGAAGAACATAAATAGACTCAAATATTACAACTCCCACTGATCTTTATGCGTCGGTTAACAGTATCCTACTCTAATTATTTAGACTTGTTTGAGTGCTCATACAAGTAACCTACACCCTTAAAAAATGGTATAGTTAATAAACCTATTGCAATCCCTATTTTTTTGGATTATAATAAGGGTAATAGTTTGTATAGATTTATTTTTCAATATTCAATTTTCAGAAAGGCTTTGTAACTCCAATTACGAAGCCTTATTTTATTTTTTGTCATTTAACGCTATTGGTGTAACCCTATTAATGTACTAGATACTGCTATAGCTCTAATGCAAGCCACCAATTCTAATTAATTTCTAATTAAATTTAATTTTTATTTAACAACATCTTTTTTATGGTTAACAATTCCCATTTCATGTATTTACGGAGAATATTCACACTCTTAATTGTTGTACTTAGACTTTCAAAGCTAGGACATTCTGGAAACTTTTTATATTCCCCACTTTCCCATTCTTTTTTGAATTGGCAGAAATCAAAATCTATAAAAGAATCGAATTGGTCAATTAAATGATCTATAATAATTCACCCCTCTATTTTTATTTATTAGTCATATTTTCTAAAGGACTATGAAGTTGATAACTCTTTCTAATATCTTCTACACCCAAATCTGCATAACAATTTTCTGTTACCTTCACACTTGCATATCCTAAAATTTGACTTAACTGATAAATATTCATTCCTGACATTAATGCTCTTTTACCAAATTGATTTCTAAAATGGTGACAATTAATATTAGAATTTAATCCTGAAAGCAATACATACTTTTTAACATTTTTCTCCATATTAGTAATTTCCATTTTTGTTCCTTTATTTGTAGGGAATAATAAATCTGTATTTAAATATCTATCTTTGTAATCAATCCATCTGTTCAGAATTTTCTGCATAGTTGGTGAATAAAAAACGTATCTATCTTTTCTACCTTTACAAATATCAGAACTTATAAAAATGGCTCTTCTTTCATTTAATACATCCTTTTCTTTTAGTGATAAACATTCACCAACTCTCATTCCTGTATCCATTAGAATATGAATGAATACATAATCTCTATGTCCATGCAATGTAGTCGTATCTATAGACCTAATCAGCTTTTTAAAATCATCGTCAGTGATATCTTCCTTCGGTCTTCTAGTCGTCTTAAGTTGCCTTATACGTGCCACTGGATTTATATTAATATAGTTTTCTTGATAACAAAAATTAAAATATACTTTGATATTACGCAAATAATTATTTAAAGTGCCGTTTGAAACTCTTTTACCGAAATCTGTTCTATTTTGAGGTTTATTTATGTTTGCACTCTCTTCGCTTAAAACAAAAGAGTATTTACCTCTTTCTACCGTAAAATTTAAATATTCTTTAATATGTTTCTCTTGCACTTTTACTAATTCCGTAATATTATATTCTTCTAATAAATATTTAAAAAATAACTTTAATGTACTTTCATATTGCATTAATGTTTTTCTAGTTAAATCTTTATTAGTACAGTAAATCATAAATTCTTCATTTGCATCCTCTAAAGTAATTTGTTTCTTTCTAATTTTGGACAAAACAAAAAACACCTCCTATATCATTTTACTGATACAAAAGGTGAATTTTTAATAATTTGGATATTTGTAGGTGTAAAAATTGTATTAGTTGGTCTACTCGTATGGTTACCAATAATTTACACACCTTATTAAACGTTGATATTACTTGATTTAAGCTAACAAGCCCCTCTGTTTTGTAATCTTAATTTGTCAGCTACCATCGCTATAAACTCACTATTAGTGGGTTTTCCTTTAGCATTATGTATGGTATACCCAAATATTTTGTTTATGGTTTCAACTTGGCCACGTCCCCATGCTACTTCAATAGCATGTCTTATTGCTCTTTCTACTCTACTAGCAGTGGTGTTGAATTTTTTAGCAATGGATGGATATAGTTCCTTTGTTACTGCAGATAAAAGTTCTATATCGTTTACTACCATTGTAATTGCCTCTCTTAAATACATATAACCCTTTATATGAGCCGGCACTCCAATTTCGTGAATTATATTTGTAATTTCGCCCTCAAGGTCCATTGGTTCATTACGATTAATTTTCCTAGGCTCATTAGTATCAATAAAAGAAATTGATTTTTTACTAGTATCACTAGAAATTGTATTGTTAAACATCTGTCTTATTCTTTTTGTAAATACCTCCATGTCGAAAGGTTTTACTACATAATAATCTGCTCCCAAAGCAATTGCTCTTTGTGTAATTTTGTCTTGACCTACTGCGGATAATACTATTATCTTAGGTATTGGATCAAGATCCATGCTTCCTAATCTTTCTAATACTCCAAGACCATCTAAGTGTGGCATTATTATATCTAATACCACTAAATCAGGTTTTACTTCTTTTATTAATTTAAGAGCCTCTATTCCGTCTTTTGCAATGCCTGTAACCATAATGTCTCTTTGACTTAACAAATAATCATTTAAAATATTGCAAAATTCTTTATTATCATCTGCAATCAGTACACTAATTCTAGTTTCTTCCATATTATAACTCCCCTTTATTAATAAATTCCCATATCTTAACAAATATTAATTCGACAAAAGAATTACAATTCCTTCTTAAATTAAAAAAATTTACAAATAAATAATTAATTATCATTATTTATAAAATAGAGGATAGCATCTGCTATCCTCTATCTCTTAATATTCATTTTACCTCTTTTTCTTAAAAAATGCTAGTTATTTTGCTAAAATACCAGCATCTTTTAGCATCCATTCTATATATATTCCATATCCAACATCAGGTTTGTTTATTAAAACATGAGTTACAGCACCAATTATTTTATTATTTTGAATTATTGGACTTCCACTCATACCTTGCACTATACCTCCTGTTTTCTCTAAAAGCCTAGAATCCGTTATTTTAATTACCATACTTTTAGGTCCAGAAATGTTTTGAGGTAATAGTTTTTGAATTTCTATTTGAAATAATTGTGGTTCACTACCATTGATAGTAGTTAAAATTTCAGCTTTTCCTACTTTAATTTCATCCCTTTTGCCTATTTGCATAGGCTTACTAAATTTACTATTTATAAGACTTTTAGTTCCATCTCCAAATATACCACATTCTGTATTTTTAATTATTTGGCCTTTTATTTTATTTTCTTCTATAAAAAGACCTCTTAATTCTCCTGGACTACCTCTTGTTCCTTTTTTTATTGATATAATATTTGATGATATTATTACACCGTTATTAACATTAAGTGTTGTTCCTGTATCAGCATCTGTAATAGGGTGACCTAGTGCAGCAAATTTCTTAGTTTTATCATCATACAACGTTAATGTTCCTACTCCAGCAGTTGAATCACGTACCCATAATCCGATTTTTTGTTTTCCGTCTTCATTGAGAGTTGGTTTAACCTTAATTTCTAACAAATTAGGGTTATTTTTACGTTGCACTCTAAGAGTAAGTTCTAAATTCTTTTTCTTATTTATAGCTCTTGATAAATCTTCAGCATGATTTATTTCTACATTATTTATGCTTATTATACTATCCCCAATTTGTACACCTGCATTTGCAGCAGGACTTGGTGTTTTACCATTAATACCTTCAATATCAGATAAAGCTACTACTAAAACACCTTTAGTATTTAATTTAACACCAATTGGTTGCCCTCCAGGATAAACCATAATATCTTTATTTTCTTTTGCTATGGTTGATTGAACTGGTAATAAACCTTTAAAATTGACGGCTACACCATTCTTTTTATTAATTAAATTTGATTTATTCAACATATTTCCTCTAGCTTCTTTTACTTTTATAAAATTACTAGAATAAATGCTTTCCATTGGTCTATCAAATATTCTAACAACGTTATTTTCAACTTTGAAATAGGCACTTAAAGCAATTATTATTAGAGGTGTCATAATCCAACATAATATATTTGATTTTTTTGTCAAAAGCTTTACCTCCTTTTCTCTTGTAGTTATGACTTTAAGTTACCCTTGAATTCTCCATATTATGCTTTAACATTAATTCAAAAATAGTAAAAGAAATAGATTAAAAACTATATTATGATTAACTTTTAATATTTTTCTAAGCTTCAATTATTTTCACTCTTTTGATGAATTTTACAATTTATATTGATAATGTTTTTTTATTTATTTACTTCAATGTTATTTAACAATTAATTTATAAGATATACTATTTTCAAGAATAAAAAAAATAAAGCCATAGTATATGACTTTATTATTCCCTAAAAAACATATTTCTATTACTATAATGACCTAACAAAAGAAAAACTAAGTTTTCTTTTGTTTTTTTGCCATATTTATCATTTCCTTAGAATTTTCCAATGTTAATTTTGTAACTTCTGTTCCACCTATCATTCTAGCTATTTCATGTTGCTTTTCTAATTCATTCATTTTTATAACATTGGTATATGTTTTATCATTTTTAACATTTTTAGATATTAAATAATTTGTATCCGCCATACTAGCTATTTGTGGTAAATGAGTTACACAAAAAATTTGATGGTTTAACGATATTAAATACATTTTTTCTGCAACACACTGAGCAATTCTACCACTAATGCCT
>Ga0209430_1000939_pt1 | contig 24340 bp, 22 predicted proteins | sample BarGraIncub1133A_FD_184504 | JGI IMG/M metagenome (GOLD analysis project Ga0209430, IMG submission 184504) | Arctic peat soil microbial communities from Barrow, Alaska - Barrow Graham LP Incubations 11-33A (SPAdes) (version 2) | ecosystem: Environmental > Terrestrial > Soil > Wetlands > Peat... | reverse complement strand
ACTCCTTATCATTTCTCTCTTAAAAATATCTCCCTTTTCCATCACTGGATCCGTTCGCTTTCAAGAGCATTCTCTTTCTTGCTAGGTTGTTGTTGCTTCAATATCTTCAAAGAACTTAATTCCTTTTTCCCTTCGTTTATCAACCGTGTGGTTGTTTCGGGAGTGCAAAGGTACACCCTTTTTCTTAACTTCCTAATCGGTGTGCAAACTTTTTTTAAACTTCTCTTTCTTCTGTTTATATATACCTGATTTCCTGATATTTTTAACTAAATATTTTTTTTATTATCATAAGGATTTGTTAATATTGGCCTGTTTTAATCGTTCATCAGCGATACCGTCATACATGCAGCCAGAGCAGCTGTTTCAGTACGTAACCGGCTTTTACCCATACCAACAGCCTGATATCCATTTTTCAATGCCAATTCTATTTCAGCTGAAGAAAAATCTCCCTCCGGACCAATCAATATCAATACATCCTGACCCGGCGTCACAGCATGCTTTAATTCCAACTGATGGTTTTCATCCACGTAAGCAATAAACATCTGTTGTGCCTTGCAACTGTTGATAAATTCTTTGAAAGTCATCGGTTCATCCAGATGGGGAACATATGCCGAAAGCGATTGTTTTGCTGCTGCAACTATGATCCGTTCTAATCTGTCATGTCTGAGATGTACCCGTTCAGAATGATGGCAAATCAAAGGAGTAATGCGGTCGATACCCATTTCAGTTGCTTTCTCAAGAAACCACTCATAACGGGCCATATTCTTGGTTGGAGCAACGGCCAGATGCAATCTATAATTACGGAGAGATGGAATGACCCTACGTTCCACTATTTCCAGCGTACAATGTTTTGGATGATCCACAACAATCTGACCAGTCAAAAAGACTCCATTACCATTGGTAAGGGTCAACTTATCACCGATCTTCATTCGTAGCACCTTAATGCAATGTGTGCTCTCTTCTTCCGTCAGCTGATAATGTGTTTGCTGATCCAGCTCCGGGGCATAAAATAGATTCATAAACCGCTATATATTTCTTTATTTACTGATTGTTAGGCTCGTCAATACATTGATTCCATATTGTCCATCCCGACTGATCCACCATCCTGTATTACCATTGGCACAACGGATATCATACCGGTAATTATAGTGCAACGGTGTACTGGCATCAGCAATCCAAACCCCAAGCTTGTATTTTCCCGGAATCAGATGTAATGGAAGCTTACCTTTATACTCAATATTATAGGTTACTGGCTTAAAACTTACATCACCTGCAGCAAATGGAAGCCATGACGCCGGATCACCTTCTGCAGGCAATTCATATACTTTCCCTGTAGGGTCTATTAACACAAATGCCACCGTACAAAGATGTTTCACCGCAGAGAACCCCCTGTTGATCAGTTCAAGCTTCAGGTGAATAGGTGAATTATCCGGACGTTTTGCCGGCAACATCAACTGCTGCAACTCAATTCGGTAACCCAGATGGTCGCGGATATAATCAAACAAAGGTCTTTGAATGATATTCCCCGTTGACGATTTAAAATAGTCCTCAGAAAAAGGCATCTTGTCGGTCAACAACTGATCCGGATCAACAGACACATTCCTCCACCTATCCATAGAAAACTTTTGGGGATCATCAACTTTTCCGTTGATCACCACAAGGCTCAAACCATACAGTTGATTAAGTCTTAATTGCATGGCAGCTTTATAACCGTCCGACATACCATCCTTACTTAAACTCCATGAGCCCATTAATCCTTCTTGAATTTCCAAAACTACATCTTTGTTTCTGGTCAACAATAGCAATAACTGCGTTTTATGAAGGTCCATATCAGCCGGTTTAAGGCCTTTTGTGCTACCCGGAACAGCATTATAAGTAAGATGGATCACACATTTCATTCCCATACTTCTCAATGTATCAAAATAAATCTGTAACCCTTTCAGAATAGAATCAGAGATTAATGCTTTTTGATCTACTGGAAGATAGAGGGTAGTATGCAACAAAGTAATGCTATCCGAAGCATATTTCAGCACCTGTTTCTTTAAATTTGAATTCGAATCCAGCTTTATTTTGAATAGATTAGTTCGTAAAGAAAGATCAATTGTATCATTAATCATGAATCCCCTTCCAGGATTTCTGATTGGCAAAAGTCCACTCCTATCATCAGGTCTCAATCCACGATAATGTATGGAAGTAAAATCAACCTGCCCATTGGCAATAGTCGTCACAAGCATAAACAGGAATAATCCGAAAAATCTTAGTTTTAGTTTTAACATTTAAATGATAATAAGATGCAAAGGTAAAAACCTATCAGATTTCCAACACACTATAAGACATCAAATTTCTTAAATAAAGCCAAAATCCACAAATTATCACATTAATTTCCACAAAAGCCCCGAAAGGGTGCCCTATTATAGCGATGGGTGAAGCCCATCTTAAAGGCGATCCTACAAAAAAAGCCCTGCAAGGGCGAACTACACTAGCGATGGGTGCAGCCCATCGAAACATCGAAACATCGATACATCGATACATCACAACATCAACCCATCGAAACATCGAAATCAATATTTAATCCCAAACATATCTCTCATCAAATGCCACATGATATTTTTTGAGAAATGCAATATATTCATCCTGAAATGTCCTCTTTTTATGATGTTCATGCTGATTGGCGATGTAATTAATTACCGCATCAATCTCTGATGGATTAACCGAAAACGCACCATATCCATCCTGCCAATAAAAGTTTTTCAAAGAATCGTCTTTTGTTTTCATCCATTTTGATGAATGCGATTTTAACTCTTCCAACAATTTTATTAATGTTGTTTTCTTCGAGAGCAAACAAAAAACGTGAACATGGTCATTGTATCCACCTATTTTAATAGGATAACATTCCATGTTTTTGCAAATTTCGCCCAGATACGCATGTAATTCTACCTCAAATCGGGATTGAATGAGGGGTTTTCGGTTTTTGGTGCTAAATGCAATGTGAATGTAATTTTTAACAATTGATTGGCCCATAATCGTTTGTTTTAAATTGTTTTCAATAAATTTCACCCGTTCGATGTTTCGATGGGCTTCACCCATCGCTATAATAGCTCACCCTTGCAGGGCTTTTTTGTTTACGCCCTTAATTCCGATGTTTCGATGGGCTTCACCCATCGCTATAATAAAGCGCCCTTTCAGGGCTTTATTGTTAAATCCGATTAAATTTTAAAATCAATTCATTACCTAAAATTACAAAAAAATCATTTATTAAAAATCAATTATTTTCGATTTTTAACGATTGTCGACATCAACGATTATCTACTTTTTCGGGATTCATGTCGTGGTTAATGAGACGATGTATTGCCATTTCTGCAAACTTCGTACCGGGCTTGCCATAATTGCACCATGGATCGATACTGATGCCCCCTCGTGGTGTAAACTTCCCCCAGATCTCAATATACTTTGGATTCATCAATTTAATTAAATCCTTCATAATGATATTCATACAATCCTCATGAAACCCACCATGATTTCTGAAACTAAATAGATAGAGTTTGAGACTTTTGCTCTCCACCATCTTCTGATCAGGAATATAGGAAATATAAATGGTAGCAAAATCAGGTTGACCCGTAATTGGACAAAGACTTGTGAACTCCGGACAATTGAATTTCACCCAGTAATCATTATCAGGATGTTTATTATCGAAAACCTCCATGATCCCCGGATTATAATTAAATGAATAGGCCACTTCCTGGTTGCCCAACAACGTCAAATCCCTGTTTTCCGATTTCTGTTTTTTCATGATTATTATACATTTATGTGTAAAATGTAGGGGCCGCCCTTGTGGCCGCCCACGGAAAATAAAGATTTTCTTTTGCATTACCCATGGGCGGCCACAAGGGCGGCCCCTACATTTTTTACAATATCCTTTATTTGTCCTGTTTGTCGATTTTTTTAAATGACGTGATCAACCCCTGAATCAATGATGAACTGAAACCCTGATGTTCCATCTCGTTCAAGCCTGAAATCGTGATTCCCCTTGGTGTTGTTACTTTGTCGATTTCCTGCTCAGGATGATGATTCGATTGCAAAATCAATTCGCTCGCCCCTTTCATAGTTTGAGCAGTGATAAACTGTGCCACATCAGCAGCAAAACCAATCTCGATACCACCTTGCATTGCTGCACGCATAAACCTGAGGGCAAAAGCAATACCACAAGCGCCCAGAACAGTTGCTGAAGCCATCAACTCTTCAGTGATCACAACAGACTTTCCCAAAAGATCAAATACTCCGAAGACCTCATCTTTATAAGCTTCCCATTTTTTGTCATATGCCAGACAAGTCATCGACTCACACAAAGCAATGGCAGTATTAGGCATACCTCTGAATAATGGAATCTTGTCACCTATAATTGCTTCAATAGGTGAGAGACTAAACCCGGCAACCATTGAAACGATGATCATTTCCGGTTTCAGAGTGGATTTGATTTCAGACAGGATATCAGCCAGTTGATAGGGTTTGACAACCAATAGCACTATGTCGGCATCTTTTACGGCGCTGACATTATCAGTTAAAACCTTTACACCTCTTTCTTTGAGGTGAGCTATCAAATGAGTCTTCCGCCTTGTGATGGTGATATTTTCGTTTCTGATTGCATCTGTTTTCACCAATCCCTCAGCAATTGCCGACCCCAGATTTCCCCCACCGATTATCGCAAATTTTTTATTTATCATTGTAATAATATTTAATAAGCCCTGCAAGGCGTGTTATATTAGCGATGAGTGAAGCCCATCGAAAACGTATTATGCACTCCAAAACCCTGAAAGGGCGTGATATACTAGCACAGGGTGAAGCCCTGTGTTATGTGACGTTATCCTTTTAAGCCCTGTAAGGGCGCAATATAATAATGGATTTATTTATTGCGCCCCTTCAGGGCTTTTGTAAGAACGGTTATCATATTCGAAGAGCTTCACCCATAGCTATTATATCACGCCCTTGCAGGGCTTAATAACAATAACCGATCTCAACAATGGGCTTCACCCATCGCTATTATATCACGCCCTTGCAGGGCTTGATAACAATAGCCGATTTCAACAATGGGCTTCACCCATCGCTATTATATCACGCCCTTGCAGGGCTTGATAACAATAACCGATCTCAACGATGGGCTTCACCCATCGCTATAATAGTAAGCCCTTGCAAGGGCTTCACCCCATTACCATCATTTCAACACTACAAAATTAATATTTTTCACACATTCTCCGACACCGACCCCCAAACCACTCCTGTAAATTACTAATTTTGCAGATTAATGACTTTATAGCAAATTTGTAATAACAACACGATGGATATTGCGCCTAAATACGATCCAACGCAGATCGAAGATAAATGGTATGCCAGCTGGCTTCAAAAGAAGTACTTTCATTCTGAACCCGACAACCGTGAACCATATGTGATCGTCATTCCTCCTCCCAACGTAACAGGAGTGCTCCACATGGGCCACATGCTCAATAACACAATTCAGGATGTACTGGTCCGTCGCGCCCGTATGCAAGGCAAAAACGCCTGCTGGGTTCCTGGCACAGACCATGCTTCCATCGCAACTGAGGCTAAAGTCGTCGGAAAGCTCAGAGAACAAGGCATCAACAAGACCGATCTTAGTCGTGATGAATTTATGGCACATGCCTGGGAATGGACACATAAACATGGTGGCATCATTCTCGAGCAACTCAAGAAACTTGGCGCCTCTTGCGACTGGGACCGCACCCGTTTCACCATGGATCCTACTTATTACGAATCCGTCATCGATACTTTTATTGATCTATATAATAAAGGACTCATCTATCGCGGCGTTCGCATGGTCAACTGGGATCCCAAAGCGCTGACTGCTCTCAGTGACGAAGAGGTGATCTATAAGGAACTGCAATCGAAACTCTACTATATCCGTTATCAGGTCGAAGGCACAACTGACGAATGGGTCACCATCGCCACCACCCGCCCCGAAACCATTTTGGGTGACACTGCTATATGTGTTCATCCCGATGATGACCGATTCAAACACCTAAAAGGTAAACGCGTCCTTGTTCCACTACTCAAACGCTCTATTCCTGTAATTCAGGATGAGTATGTCGATCGTGAATTCGGTACCGGTTGTCTCAAGATCACCCCTGCTCACGATATCAACGACTATAATATAGGAATCAAACATCACCTCGAATCCATTGACATATTTAATGATAATGGAACCTTAAGTGAAAAAGCCCAGTTGTATGTTGGGCTGGATCGTTTTGAAGTTCGTGATAAAATCTCAAAAGACCTTGCCGCCAACGGCCATATGGTTAAAGAAGAAACCTATACCAATAAGGTAGGATTTTCTGAACGCACAGATGTCGTAATCGAACCCAAACTCTCCATGCAATGGTTCCTTAAGATGGAAGATTTGGCTAAACCTGCTTTGGATGTAGTTCTCGATGGTACTATTAAGTTTCATCCTGCCAAGTTTGTAAACACCTACCGTCACTGGATGGAAAATGTAAAAGACTGGTGCATCTCCCGCCAACTGTGGTGGGGCCATCGCATTCCGGTATACTACACTCCCGATTATCATCAGATCGTGGCTCATTCTGCTGAAGAGGCATTTTCCATAGCAAAAGAAAAATACAATGCTACTTATACTATCGACCAACTCAGGCAGGATGAGGATGTCCTCGATACCTGGTTTTCAAGCTGGTTATGGCCTATCTCTGTTTTTGACGGCATCAAAGACCCCGACAATGCAGACATAAAATATTATTATCCAACCAATGATCTGGTAACCGCTCCCGAAATTCTCTTCTTCTGGGTAGCCCGTATGATTATTGCCGGAGAGGAATACCGAAAGGAGATTCCCTTCAGCAATGTATACCTCACCGGTATTGTTCGCGACAAATTGGGTCGCAAGATGAGCAAATCGTTGGGCAATTCGCCTGATCCAATTAGTTTAATTGAACAATTTGGAGCAGATGGAGTACGTGTTGGCATGCTTCTTACTTCACCTGCCGGTAACGACCTCCCCTTCGATGATTCTCTTTGTGAACAAGGACGCAACTTCAGCAATAAAATCTGGAATGCCCTCAGGCTTGTAAAAGGTTGGACCGTTGAACCCAGATTGCAACAACCTGTTTCATCAGCCATCTCTGTTGAATGGTTTGAAGCCAAGTTCAATCAGGCTTTGACCGAAATTGAAGGACATTTTGAAAAATACCGTCTATCAGATGCATTGATGCGTGCCTATAAACTAGTTTGGGATGACTTTTGTTCCGCATATCTTGAGATGATCAAACCTGCCTATCAGCAGCCCATCGATCCTGTCACTCTCAATGCTACTATCACTGTTTTCGATAAGCTGATGAAGATTCTTCATCCTTTCATGCCATTTATCACAGAAGAAATCTGGCACATACTGAATGAAAAGGGTGAAGATGAGAGCATCATGATTACTGACATGCCGGTTGCGACAGCTTATAATGAAACTATACTCAATCAATACGATATGGCTGAACAGGTTATCATCAATCTGCGCGGGATACGAAAGGAAAAGAATATTCCGGTTCGTGATGCTATCGAGCTGTTTATCCGAAAGAACAATGACGAGGTTTCTGATACAAAATTTGACTGCGTGATTGCCAAATTGCTCAATATTTCATCGATCAATTATACAACTGAGAAGATCGAGGGAGCTGTTTCTTTTGTGGTGAAGTCAACTGAATTCTTCGTTCCGCTCAGCGGAGTGGTTGATGTTGAGGCAGAATTGTTTAAGTTGAAGGAGGAACTGAACTATACCAGGGGATTTCTGGCATCAGTAGAAAAGAAACTCAGCAACGAACGCTTTGTTTCCAGTGCCCCCGAACAAGTCGTCAACATCGAACGCAAAAAGCAATCAGATGCCTTATCAAAGATCGCGGTTTTGGAAGCGCAAATTGATTCGTTATCTAAATAAATGTTGTCCTGCGAAAAATGTAGGGGCCGCCCTTGTGGCCGCCCACGGTAATGAAGATTTTTTTTGTTATCCGTGGGCGGCCACAAGGGCGGCCCCTACATCACATTTGTCCTATTACAATCTTCCGTCGACCAATTCTTTCGGCAATAAACTCTTTATATCATACAATACCCCATGTCCATTCCGTAACGCACTAAAATCCAATTTCATAAACTGATCATGTGCCACGGCCAATACAACGGCATCATATCCTTTATCCAACTCCGGCACCAACTGTACCCCATACTCATCAAATACTTCCAAAGGAGCAGCCCAGGGATCATATACCGCGACCTTACAACCAAAATCCTGTAACTCCGTCACTACATCAATCACCCTCGAGTTCCTGATATCAGAACAATTCTCCTTAAACGTGATTCCAAGCACCAATACATTTGCTCCTTCAACCTTCTGACCTTTTTTTATCATCAACTTGATCACCTGCTGAGCAACATAGAACCCCATGTTATCGTTTAAACGGCGTCCCGCCAGAATCACTTCCGGATGATATCCCAACTCCTGCGCCTTGTGTGTCAAGTAATAAGGATCGATCCCGATACAGTGTCCACCAACCAACCCCGGTTTATATGAAAGAAAGTTCCATTTCGTACCTGCTGCTTCCAATACCTCTGAAGTATCGATACCGATCCGATGAAAAATCAATGCCAGTTCATTCACAAAAGCAATGTTCAAATCGCGTTGCGTATTTTCAATAACCTTGGCCGCCTCGGCCACCCTGATTGAAGAGGCCTTGAAAGTCCCCTTTTTCAATATTGTATTGTAAAGTGCATCCACTTTATCAGCCACTTCCGGGGTAGAACCTGAAGTGATTTTCCGGATCAACGTCAATGTATGTACTTTATCGCCAGGGTTAATTCGTTCAGGGGAGTATCCGCAAAAGAAATCAACATTGTATTTAAGTCCACTGAAATTCTCAAGAGCAGGTACGCAATCCTCTTCGGTTGCGCCTGGATATACAGTAGATTCGTAAATCACTATATCACCCTTTTTCAACACCTTCCCCACCGTCTCTGTAGCTTTGATCAGAGGTGTCAGATCGGGACGTTTATTTTTATCAACAGGAGTCGGAACCCCTACTATAAAATAGTTGCAATCTTTGATATCTTCGATAAAAGAAGTAAATTTTAGTTTCACAGCTGCACTCAGATCTTCATCCGAAGTTTCCAGTGTGTGGTCATGCCCGGCCTTTAATGCAGCAATCCTGTGCGCACTGATATCAAAACCTACCACAGGGTATATCTTTCCAAATTCCACTGCCAAAGGTAAACCTACATAACCTAAGCCGATCACGGCAATTCTAACATCTTTCAGCATAGCTAATTTTTTATGAAATCATTATATTCGACAAAGATAAAAAACCCAACGGATCTATGCTTTCAATTTCAAAGATATAATTAGATGTCTCGCTCAAATTGTAAAGCATGGTTCAAATTCAAAAAAGAACAGTTTGTAAAATATTACAGAAGGAATTTTAAAATGACGTTAATTCATAAAAACATGACGTTAAAAAAGTGTCTAAGGTTTATTTTATTCCCCATAAATACTTTTGTTAGAATGGTCTATTTCAATTATTGCGACTACTAATTTGCAAATTTAAAAAAGTCTCAGAAAGGATCCAGGATAAATAACAGTATTAATTTATTAATAAAGAATTCATGTTAACTGCTGTAATTATTGATGCTGATAAATCTGCTATAAATTTATTAGTTGAATTATTGAAAATTCAAGCCACAATTAAAATTAAAATTGTAGGGACAGCATTAAACCTTTTAGATGGAGTTAGCATTATTAAAAAGACTCAACCGGATATCGTTTTTCTTGAAATCATTTTGCCCGAAAGAAATGGTTTAGAAATTTATAACCTATTTAAAACTCCAAATTTTAAAATCGTTTTCTACACTGCAAATCAGCAATATGCTCTTGATGTATTGAGAAAATCAGCATGTGGCTATTTACTAAAACCTGTGGATATTAATGAATTAGAGAAGATATTACAAAGAGTCATCGACGAACTTTTAAAAGAAGAGAAACAATTTAAAATGCAAGAAATGATTAGTATCCAGAATTGTCCTGTATCTACAGGAACCAATATTTTACTCGAAGTTGAGTATGGTTTTATATTGGTGAATACTCGAAACATTGAATATTGCTATGCTAAAAATAATCATGCAGTTGTAGTGATGAATTCCCAAAAAGAATTTTTAGTGACTAAATCATTAAAAGAACTTCAAGGATTACTGACTGAGAAAAAATTTTACAGAACACATAAGACCTATCTAATGAACATTCATTACATACAAAAATTTGTTCGTGCAAAAGAAAACTATATTGTAATGGAAAGTGGGGTTATCATACCGGTATCAATCCGTATAACCAATTTTCTTCCAGATGAAATCAGGAAAAAACTATTAAATGAATAATAAAAATAATTTCATTTTTGTTTTAACGGTAAAATTAATAAACCCTACGTTAAAAAAACAAATAATGTTTTTTTGCTACACCTAAATACATTTGTTGAAAGAGTATGATTGGATTAGCAGTATTCTAAATTTTAATAAAACGAGATGATCAGTTAATAATACAAAACAATTATAACGAATGATTTTATGAATAATTTTCTATTAAGTGCTGTAATTATTGATGATGAAGTCAATGCAATTTTAGATTTAATCGATTTGTTAAATACTTTCTCCTCTATCAATATTATTGGAACTGCAACCAATTTGGATGAAGGTATAGAACTCATTAAAATCACTCATCCCAAAATTGTATTCCTTGATGTTGAAATGCCAAATAGGAGTGGAATAGAAATCTTTGACGAATTCGAAGTTATTGATTTTAAAATCATTTTCTGTTCATCAAAAAAATTCTTTGCAAATAATAGCGTAAGGAATTCTGCAAGTGGATATTTATCAGAACCTTTGGATATCATTAAATTACATGAATATTTAGAAAAAGTCTATTATGAGCTTTTAGTCGAATAATAAATCATAAATAACTAACCACATTTATAACCAAAAAAACATAATATGAAAACTCAAAAATTCAAATTCTTTTTACTTCCAGCATTGATCATAGTGACTCTTTTTGTTACCTCCTGTTTAAACCAAAAAAAGATAACCTACTTTCAACCAAAAGAAGAAGCCAGAGATGTCATCATAAATGATATTTCACAAAAGCATATCTTCTATCTGAGACCAGGGAATATCATCAATGTTGGGGTGAACAGTATCAGTCCCGACGCGAATACAATGTTTAATCCCTTTGTGGTCATGCAACCGGTATACAATACCCCCCAACAAACAAATAATCTTAGTCCGGCAATCGGGTATATGGTTGATAAAAATGGAGCCATTTCATTACCCCTGGTTGGCAAAATAGTAGTTTCAGGATTAGACACCAAAGAGGCAACCGATTTGATTACTGAAAAACTGGAAAAATATCTTGTTAACCCGGTAGTGAACGTAAGAATGTTGAATTACAATGTTTCGGTGATGGGTGAAGTATACAGACCATCCGTATATACAATTCCCAACGAACGCATTACCTTGCCGGAGGTGCTGAGTCTTGCAGGTGACCTTACCATTTTTGCCAGAAGAAACAATGTGCTTGTTATCAGGGAAAATAACGGGAAACGCGAATTCGCAAGAGTTGACCTGACAAAAAGAGATCTGTTTGATTCACCTTATTATTACCTGCAACCAAACGATGTGGTTTATGTGGAACCGGGAAAAGGGAAAAAAGCAACAACGGACAGGGCAATCCAACTGGCACCGACTATCATCAGTGGAGTTTCACTGTTGACGGTTTTACTTTCTATTATATTTAAAAAATAACTTTAAAAGCTTTATACAATGAATAAAGAAACTTTTGACCCGTATTTCTTCGAGGAAGAGAAGAATGATACAAACATAAAGGAGGTGACTTTTAAACATCTCTCCTATTGGAAATGGTTTGCATTTTCATTTGTCCTTGCGCTAATCGTTGCTTTCTTTTATTTGAAGCTCCAGACTCCCCAATACAATATACAAGGCAGCATCCAGATCAAAGAGGATAAAAAAAATTCCGGTCAGGATGATCTGATAAAGCAGCTCAACATGTTCACCTCGGAAAAAGGAGTGGACAACGAGATCGAGATACTCAAGTCGTTCACCTTGATGCATAAGGTGGTGACAGCATTAAACCTCAATGTTCAATATTTTGAAACTCACCCCCCAGTGTTTAATGTTGATCACTTTCCCAGGGTAAACTTCAATGCCAGGGAATCCATTGACGATTATTTCAGGGATAAAGAGCTTTACACCCAAAGCCCCTTTACGTTAGAAGTGATCCGCCCCAATGCAATTATTTATGAGAAGCCATTGGAACTTGATCTGGTAAAACCGAACTCGATTAAACTGAACGGTGTAACTATCCCATTAGATAAGGAGACAGAGACACCTTATGGTTTGTTAAAAGTGCATCCGGCTAATAAATACAGTAAAGTAACTAAAATAAAGATTCTGGTACAACCCACCGGTGTATTTACCGAATCGTTGATTAAGGATTTAAAAATTGGACCAAGCAGTAAGGTTTTATTGATGAGCATCAAGGATCCTGTTAAACAGAGAGGATGCGATATTCTCAATAAGCTGATTGATTTTTACAACCTGGCAAAACTGGAAGACAAAAACAAGGTTGCCGCAAGTACGCTCGTCATCATTGAAAACCGTTTAAAAATGCTCTCGCAGGAACTTGGTGACGTGGAGAAAAACGTTGAAAATTTTAAATCCGGAAATCGGATTACCGATATTAGTGAACAGTCCAAACTTTTCCTTTCGAGCGTACAAGGCAATGACATTGAGCTCAACAAAGTAAAGATCCAGCAACAGGTACTCGACGAGATCAGTAAATATATCCATTCCAAAGGTAACAATACCGGGACTGTACCCTCGACCCTTGGCATCAACGAGCCAGTGCTGCTTTCTCTTATCAACCAGTTGGTTGAGCTTGAGAGTAAACAGTTGAATCTGTCAAAACTGGTTAAATCCGATAATCCTTTGTTAATATCGATGAACGATCAGGTAGCGGCGCTCAGACAGAATATAGATGAAAATATTGCGTCACAGCAAAAGAGTTTAGTCATCACCCGGCAACAATTCGAGGGCCGTAACACTAAAATGGAATCCATATTACAAACCATCCCGGGTAAAGAGCGTATGCTTATTGACATCAGTAGGCAGCAGTCCATAAAAAGCAACCTTTACCTCTATCTACTGCAGAAACGCGAAGAGACAGCCCTCTCTTTTTCTTCGGCTGAATCCGACAGTAGGACTATCGATATACCCCATGCAGGAAATGATCCGGTATCCCCAAAAACCAGTCTCATATACCTCGTCTTTGCAATTATAGGTCTTGCTATACCTTTTAGCACCATAAAAATCAACGATCTGTACAACGATAAGATATTGCGACGTAAAGACATAATTGATGCTACGGGGGCAACTATCCTTGGAGAAATATCATACACTGATCACGATGAACCGCTGGCAGTCAATAATACGGGTTCCGTATTTGCTGAGCAGATCCGCTCATTGCGCACCAACCTGCCCTATATCACCTCAGGAAAAACACCACAAAGTATCCTCTTCACGTCAAGTATCAGTGGGGAAGGAAAGTCATTCGTTGCCCTTAACCTGGGTGCCAGCCTGGCAATGATGAATAAAAAAACCGTGATCCTGGATTTCGACCTTCGTAAACCGATGCTGAATACGCTATTAAATATAGATAACAAAAAAGGCATCAGCAACTACCTGATGGGCCAGGTTAAACTGGATGAGATTATTTTTCCGGTTGCAGAACAACCCAACCTGAGCATCATCTCTAGTGGACCTGTTCAGAATAGTCCTGTAGAACTCATGGTTAACGGGAGACTTGATGATTTAATGATTGCTTTAAGAGAGAAGTTTGACTTTATCATTGTCGATGCCCCTCCAATTGGAATTGTAACGGATGCCCAGGTACTGGTTGAACATGCTGATGCAACTCTTTATGTATTGCGACATGACTATACCCCTAAAAGCTATCTCAAATTTTTTGATGGCTTATACAAGAGTAAAAAATTCAAGCATATGAATTTGATCTTTAACGGAGTCAAAGAAGGTGGACGCTACGGCTATGAATACGGAGCCGGATACGGAAACGGATATGGATACACAAATAAAAAAGTTAAAAAAGGATTGTTTGGATTTCTTAAGAAGACTGGTTAAGATTATTTAAACTGGTTCTATTGTATGTTAATATTGATAATGTAGGGAGGCCCCTTGTGGGTATCCAAGGCAGAATCACAGAAAATGCAGGGAGGCCCCTTGTGGGTATCCAAGGCAGAATAAATAAAAATCTTCATTTCCGGATAGGAGAGCCACAAGGGCCCTCCCTACATTTTCTTACAACAGAACTTTTAAACAAAATATTAGTGTTCTTTTCTGTGTTTTTATCCGCGAAATTCGTTGACAAAAAAACCTATAACATGTATGGAAAACATTATTATCGAAGAGTGAAATTTATCCTTCAAATTGGCGACCTGTTCTTTTTGAATCTTGCTTTTATTGTTGCCTCCTTAATTACCACTTCAAACCCACATTACCTCCCTAGCGAACAGACCGTTATCTTTCTTACAATGATTAATGTAATGTGGGTAGTTTTGTCCCATATAATAAGCAATCTATACCAAATACGTCGCCACATTCTAATTGCAAAAAAAACGATTATTGCTGCAATAATAATTAGCCTTCATTATCTGGTTGTCTCATTTATATTGAAAACAAGCGACACTTTTGATTATGATCCACAAAGGATAATATACTTTTATGTCTTTACTTATTGTCTCATTTTAACCTGTAAAATCGTCTTATATAAAAAATTGAAATATTTCCATAAACCGGATCATACATTACATACAATTATAATGTCCAGAAATAGAGAGTCTGAATGCAGAAATAGAATCCAACATACTAATTAGAAATGAGGCTCTATCGGAAAAAATTTCATACTGAATTTTAAAGCAGATTTTATTTTTTATATTATTATATTTCTGCTAGTTACATAAATATCTGGATTGGTGCTACGGTTAATTTTATCTAAATTTTTAAAACCTTTATCTCGTTAAAAACGCTTATTTGATAAAAGACCACGTTAAAAAACCGGATTAAGCTTTTAAATAACTAAACAATACTTTTAGTATAGAATATTGAAATTTGAAACATAAATCGATAATTTATACCTTAAATATGGCAGGAATACATTACTCACGAAAAATTAAAATCATCCTTCAATTTAGCGATCTTTTCTTTTTAAATTTCGCTTTTATTGTAGCTTCTTTTATTACCACTTCGAGTATCTCTTTTCTTCCAAAGGGACAAACCTTAATTTTTTTGATAATAATTAACCTCTTTTGGAGTATATTGGCAGATAATAGCGATCTGTACCAAATAAGTCGAAACATTAAGGTTAATAAAAAATGCTTAAAATCCGCAATGATAATTACGCTTAATTTTCTTGTCGTCTTTCTTATTTTGAAAATGAGTGTTATAATTGCTTGCAACCCACTTCATATAATTATTTTTTACATACTTTTTTATATACTTATTCTAACCGGTAAAGTAGTTTTCTTTAATGGTTTAAAGTTTTTTCAAAAATTGGGTTTTAATTCACGCTCCATTGCAATCCTCGGTGGTGGATCACTGGGTAACGAAATCAGATCCAATATGTTGACGGAGTATTCTTTTGACTTTAAATACCTTGGAATATTCGATGATGACCCTGGTAAATGTCAGTTCAAGTCAGAGGTATTGGGTTCACTGGTCGATTTTAAAAATTATGCGCTACAGAACAGGGTCGACGAGGTTTTCATTGCCCTACCGGATTATGACGTATCCAAGGTAACTGAATTGATGCATTTTTGTGATGAACACACAATAAGAGTAAAGGTTGTTCCCGATTTTATGCGTTTTAATTTTAGCAATGCTCAACCAGACTATTATGGAAATATTCCAATCATCCGTTTACGGGAAGAACCGCTCGAGAGTTTTGGAAACCGTTTACTGAAAAGAGGTGTTGATGTTTTCATCTCTCTTGGTGTTATCCTCCTAGTCCTTTCCTGGTTAATTCCTTTGTTGGGAATATTGATTAAACTCTACTCCAAAGGGCCCATATTCTTTACCCAGCGTCGCACCGGACTAAACAACAAGGAATTCGATATCATTAAGTTTAGATCCATGAAATTAAATACGCAGGCTAATCAAATGCAGGCTAGAAAAGGAGATCCCCGAATTTTCAAATTAGGTGCACTCATACGCAAATTTAATATAGACGAAATCCCACAGTTCATCAATATCTTATTGGGTAATATGTCCCTGATAGGTCCCCGCCCTCACATGATCGAGCACACCATTCACTATTCCAAAATTATCGATTGCTACCTGGTACGTCATTTTGTTAAACCTGGGTTAACCGGATGGGCACAAGTAAACGGTTATCGTGGTGACACTACAGAACCAGGACTGATGGAAGGGCGTGTAAAGCATGATGTATATTACATTGAAAATTGGTCTCCTATTTTAGATATCCGTATCTTTTTTAAGACCATCTATAATATGTTCAAGGGCGAACCCAATGCCATATAGATAAAAATCGAAATAGAATAATTAAAAAGACCCGGTCATCAATTATGATGATCGGGTCTTTTATTATAATCCATTTACCAATTTGGTCTGTATTTTAATATTTATGGGATATTTCAAAAGAAACAAAAGCAGTTTCTTTCACAATAACATCTCTGAAATCCCTGATTTTATTATAAATATTATACTTGCTTTCAATTATCAAAGTCTCTATCTGGTCATCCATTATCACAAATATAGTTAAATAGCTTGCGAAATATTTTGAGAAGAAAATAATTACTTTAATTTTGGCTACTGATTATTAACAATAAAATAACATTTAAATTGTATTGCCATTTATAAAAATTGCGTGGATACAATTTCAGATTCCACCACTCTTTTTAAAACAACTTTTGAAAAGTCTCTTAAAAGGAAATTCCAGTTATGTTTTGTATACAAAAGTATGTACAACCATAAGGTTTTACGTAAAGGGATACTTTGTGTCTGAAATATTGACAATACAACAAATTACATTATAAATCAAAATCGGAAATGACTTATTGGAAAAACACATTAGGAAAAACGAAAATTGAAAAATCATTAAAAAATTACTACAAAATTTGATAATTTTTATTGTAAATGAAATTGATTCAAATAATTAAAATTTAACCAATGAATGAATACCCGAAGCTTATCACGTCGGGTATTCACTAAAATAAAAAAATTAATTTTAATGTTCAAATTATGAAAAAGATACAAGACTTTAATCCGTTCATCATTCCTTTAATTGTATTATTATTTTTCACAGGTTGTGATATAAAAGGCAACGAAACTTCACCTTACGAACAACTTGGTCAGAAGTTAGTAGATACTATTGGCAGTAAGCATGTTAATGCTCAACTAGGAACAACTTATTATATTGACCCAACAGGCAGTAATACTAATAATGGATCAATAGGTAGTCCGTGGTTAACCTTGGCAAACGCGTGTTCCCGTGTTAAAACATCAGGTGATATTATTCATGTTAACGTAGGAACCTATATTGAGAATACTACATGTAATCTTGCTATTGGTATTTCTATTGTAGGTGAGGGAGCTACCTCTGTTATCACATCAACGAATAATACTGCTGGATGGACTCTTATGAAACTAGAATCAGCAGAGGGAACAAACGGAAATCAATCTATTTCTAAAGTGAAGTTTGATGGAAATGCAGAAACTTGCGCTCAGGCTATTTCAATTGAAGGACGTAGTAATGTTTCTATACACGATTGTGTCTTTGTTGATTTTAAAGAATCTGGTGTTTATTGGGCAGGAAGAAATGATTGGACACAAGCACCCCCAACTATATTTGCAACAGGTAATTCTTTCTATAATAACACAACCACCAATTGTTCAGAATGGTATGACTTTAATGGTGCGGGTAATTGGGGGAGAGGTCATTTAATGATAGGAGGCCAAGAGGGTATGTTGATCCATGATAATACGATGACACAACATACAAGAGGTTTGGAGGATCGAAATGGATTTATAATTAGGTTTGCTAGTGAAGGATATAATAAAGGGTTAAAGATTTATAATAATACAATTACCAGAGATCCCGTTGCAAGTCTTCAAGAAGATATTGCTATTGAGATATGGAATACATTAGGAGGACTAGAGATTTACAACAACAACATAAGGGGAGGTAATGTTGATCTTGGGAATAACGCATCAACACCTGGAAAAGCAACAATAAAAGGAGATTATGCTTTTGGGGCAAAGATTTATAATAACACAATAGGGCCACTCACATATACTGATGGATTTGAAGAACAAGGAGTTATTGTAGAAGTGGATGCAGAAGATGTTTATATTTATAAAAATCACTTTAGAAATCTCTCAAGTCCAATAATACAAACTGTTTATGATAATTCAATACGTACTATTCAGAATATATTTATTTATCAAAACATTCTTGAAGAATGTAATTGTTCAGTAAGTAATAATATATGGGGTATAAGATTTGGTGGAGGGTCAAACACGACCCTTCACAATATAAATATTTACAATAATGTTATTATTGCAAATGCGGCTAAATATGCAGCAGGAAGTGTTCTGCAAGGTATTTATATTGGTCAGGGGACAATTGATCATTTTTATATAAGGAACAATATTATAAAAAACTTCGATGCGTCCATCTATGAGGACGGCAGGAATGGATCAACCATGGATTATCTTTATATAGAAAACAATATATTATATTCAAATAGAAATTCAAATGACCCTGTTTTTAGTAATTATCCTGACCCTAATCAAATAACTCCTACTCATTATACCAACCAGAATAATTTAAGGAATAATCCCTTGTTTGTTTCAACAACTGATTTTCATCTACAATCAGGTTCACCAGCTAAAAATGCAGGTCTAAATGTTGTTTTAACTTCAGATTATGAAGGAAATCCTATTGTTGGAATACCTGATATTGGAGCATTTGAATTTCAATAAACCATGAATAATGAGATTCCCATATAAACCAATTTTAATTATAAAGACAAGGCACAAAAAACGAATAAAACTCTAGATGAAGCTGATGCAATAACAATCATGGAGGAAACTACACCAGCCAAATCCTCTTCAGGTGTTTCATCGAATTATTCAATAAATAAAAGACCCGGTCATCAAAACTGATAACCGGGTTTATTATAAGTCAGAATTACATTGAACTCTTCCATAAAATTATATATGCAACTTATGAGATACAATGATATTTTTACTAAATTTTTCTTTTAATACCATAACAATAAATTTTGAATTGCCTATCAAATATCTTTTCCACATACGTTTTGGTTCCTGAGAAAATCTGTAAAACCATTCCAATCCTATATCTTGCATCCAACCTGGAGCACGTTTAGTAATTCCTGCAATAACATCGAAAGTACCTCCAACCCCCATTGTGAAAAAGACATTACGCAATTCTAATTTATATTTGCTTAAGAATATTTCCTTTTTTGGTGAAGTAATGGCAACAAAAAGAAGCTGTGCTCCGCTTTCCTTTATTTGGTTAATTATAGCAGACTCATCTTCTTTTTCATAGTAACCATTTCGATAACCTGCAATAATATCAGGACTATACAATTGTGAATATTTTCCAACAACCTTTTTCACAACCTCTTCCTTTGCACCAAAGAAGAAACACTTATACCCTCTTTCAAAAGCTAGTTTTACTAAATGTTGCATAAGATCAGCCCCAGTTACACGTTCAGGCAATCTTTTCCCCAAAAAATGTGATGCCCACACAATGCTTTGACCATCAGCATTTATAATATCACAATTTACAACACTATCAAATAATTGTTTATCGGTTTGCATTGAAACTACTTTCCCCGCATTTATAACAACATGATTAATGCATTTCATGTTTTTAATTGCATAATCAACATTATTAATAGTTTCCTGTACAGTCAAAACATCAACAGGAATGCCTAAAAAGTCGATCCGATTATTATTCATTTTTGTTGACTTTAATGTGGGATAATATTAAATGAGAAGTTTTGGTTTAATGATAAATATTTATGAAAATGAAACTCTAACAAATTCTAGAAAGTAAATTTTTAAATTCAGAAGAAGTTTGGACGTGTTAATTTATGAATTCTTAATTATAAACTGTAGGCATCTCTCGGCTGTTTTTCCATCCCAAAGTTCAGGACGTGTTGGTTTTACATTCAATGAGAGGGTATTATAATACTCATTACGAATTCTCTCAATATTATTACCAACTAAAACACTTGCTCCACCATTTTCGCGTAAAGTCACTGGTCGTTCAGTATTCCAGCGTAAAGTAAGACAGGGGGTTCCTAATACACTACACTCTTCCTGTAATCCACCACTATCTGTCAACATTATACGAGCACCAATATTTAAACGTAACATATCATGGTAACCAATTGGTTTTAATAATATCAAATTATTATTATTACACACTTTTTCCCATAGACCAAAAGTTTGTAGTTGTTTCCTGGTCCGAGGGTGAATAGGCCAAATAAGAGTGTATTTTAAGGTTACTTCATTTAAAAGAAAATCTATAAGTGGTTCGAATATTTCTTTTGAGTCAACATTTGAAGGACGATGTAATGTCATTAAAGCGAAATGATCGTCTTTAGGAATAGTTCCCTGAAAGTCAAATCCTTCTGCACAATTACGTTCAATTATACTTTCTATACTAATTTCGGAAGCTTTTTTCCGGTTTTCTTCAAGAGTATCAATCATAATATTCCCCACAAAACAAATCTTTTTTTCATTAACACCTTCGTTTCTTAAGTTTTGTGAAGAGATACGATCAGGGGTTAGTAATAAATCTGACAATCTATCAGTAACCAAACGATTGATTTCTTCAGGCATGGTCATATCCCCGGAACGTAAACCTGCTTCAATATGGCAAACTTTAATATTTAGTTTCTTAGCTGCCACAGAACAAGAAAGTGTTGCATTAACATCACCAACAACTACTACCCAGTCAGGTTTATGATCAATTAATACCTTTTCAAAGGCAATCATAGTATTACCAATCTGTTCTGCATGTGAACCTGAACCAATCTCAAGATTAATATCAGGATTAGGTATCCCTAATGCTTCAAAAAAAGTTTCAGACATACGAACATCATAATGTTGTCCTGTATGCACCAATAAATGTTCAATTGTATCTTGTTTATAAAGCTGATTATAAATGGAAATAGCCTGTATAAAGGGAGCTATTTTCATGAAATTTGGTCGGGCTCCAACGATAGAAATTATTTTCACTTGCTATATTATTTTAAAATTAGCAATATCATTTGTAGAAAATGTATATTTATAGTTATATTTCTGAATCTAATTTCTTAGAGTCAATTATTAAAGCTTTGAAATAAAGTGAAAATGCATAAAACATCCAAGCTTGTGACCATCGCATATAAGCAATTTTGGAAGAAAACATTTTTTTAATTTGGTAGAAAAAAAATCCTTCTTTGGATTGCATATTTTTACATGTCCAGTCAATTACTTTGTTTGATGTTTCACTATTTTCTTTAAATAAATTGGTTATCAATAAGGTTGCAATTAGTTGTGCTGGAGAGTGGATGCCCAATGGGAATATTTTATTATTGTAATATTTAGGTGTGCCATTCTCTAAAAAGATGAATTTTATTTTATTTTTGGACTATCCCAGCAAAATCGAGTATTACCTGACAATATAATTAAACAAAAAAATATTAATATGCAAAATGATTACTCTGAAATATAAACTAAAGTTTGTTGTTCTTCAGCCTGTAATAAATATTCACTCAAAGCATAAAACATCCAAGCTTGTGCCCAGCGCATATAAGGGATCTTTGATGTAAAGTATTTATTTTTCTGATAATAAAAATATCCTTTATCGGACTGCATATTCAAAATGGTCCAATTTAAAACTTTATCAAGCAACTCTTTTCTTTCATTAAACTTACCCAGTTTGGAAAGGGTTATAACAAGCTGCGCCGGTGCATGAATATCTATTGGGTAAACAGAATTGCTGTAATATTTAGGTACTCCTTCATCGGTGAAAAATGTTTTAATATAATAATCAAAGCCTTTTGCTAAATGCCCTTCAAAACTATTATCACCAGAGTACTTTATGTAATCTGCAATACATTCCAGGTTGTACCCGGTATGGAAGTTATCTATCCATTGATGAAAGTCTAATGTACCGTAACTCCAGGAACCATCATATTTCTGATAATCACAACAAAATGCTACTAATTTCTTTGCGGTATCCAGCAACTCTTTTTCATAGGTAAAACTATAAACCCTGGCCAGGAGACGACTACCCAGTAAAGAAGCGTTAAAAACAACAGTTTTATCTAAAGGAGAATAGGAAAATGCAAAGTTCCCCTTATCATCATAAGTTCGGTTCAGGTCTTTAATAATAAAATTACAGGCGCTCCTTGCTAACATAAGTAATTGATCTTCTCTGGTAATTTCATAAGCATCCAGTAACGCAGTCCCAATAAAGGTTGTTGCAACTATAGTCGGCGTGTTTTTTGGCTGAAAAAATGCTCTTGATTGCCAGTCAAAGTTGTATCCCCAACAAGCACCGCTATAAGATTTATTTACGAGAGAAGAAAGTTTACCGGAGAAAAAATTTATCTTATCAAGGTACTCTGATTCTTTCGTCTGTTTATAGAGATTGCAATATCCTGAAAGAAACAATCCAATAGCTTTAGGATTATATTCCTTCTTAATGCCGGCAACCAGTCTTATGTTTAGAGGTGAACGCTTAAATAATTGTATCCAAGCTAATCTAGCAATTCGATTCTTCGATACCAATGGAAATGCCCGAAAAAGAGAACTGTTTAAGCCATCATAAGGATCAAATCCTTTAAACGACTCGCTCCGACAGTAATTTTCCAACTTTATAAATGACAGTCCTATTTTATTAGACATACATACAGATTAAATGCAAAAAACAAAAATTGTGATAGATTCCCTTTTTATCAGCGACTTCTCCACGCATATATATTGACTTGAAGAACAGATCCATTTCTAACATCCTATAGACATAATTTCCAAATGCTTTTTCGCGCGCGGTGTCGCTCAAATGGCATACAGTTCAATAGGCGTGCCTGTAGTTAGTTCCACCTGTGTGAATACGTATGAGAAAGTTCTTCTTTGAATCCCTGGAAATAATCTTATCTATATTATTACGGTATTGCTTCATAATAATTAATGGGAAGTCTTGTAGGTCTGTAATTTCAATCATATCATAGGGATTTATTCCTGCTTGATGGAAAGTTTCAAAATAGTATTGCGATTTTTCAAATGCATGAATAAAAACGTTCTGCAGATTTATTAACAGCCATTGTCGCATTAAATCTTCTGATAGTTATTCAATCGACCTTAATAATCTTATTGTTTCATAATTTGTTGGAGAAATTTTTGGATATACATACTTGAAATAGCGCAGTATAAACTTTTTACTAATCATAGCTGTTTAGCTTTAGAAAATTGTTTGTGAATTTTTAATTTATTAAAACATAAGTCTATTACATTAAAGAAAGTGTGATAATACATGCCAATCGTTCGATTTGGTGTTTTGGGTGTTCTTATAGTTAATGTAATACCGATAAATATAAAAGAATAGCGTAAAATAATAAATTCTATATTTAAAGACTAAAATTCTGAGCCTAAAAATTCGGTAAAAATCTTTTATACCTGATTGGTAATATCGTTTGCATGCGTTTTTATAAATCTCTGAATGGCATTTTAAAACGGCTCTATTACGGGTGTCGGAGATTTGGTTAAATTCATGTTTACGGCGTACTGCCCCAAAATAATCAACGAATGTTCCTTTATATTGTTCACTAATTCGCATCCACATATCACCATCTTCTCCATTCATATAAGTTTCATTAAACACACCGACTTTATCAAAAACATATTTTTGAAAAATGAAGACGTTTGTACACACGATGTTATTTTTGGAAATTACAGGATATAAAATGTCATTTTTTGTTATATGGACTCTGGTCCATGCTTTAAATAATCTTGTGTCTTTTTCTTCTTTGATTTCAAGTGTGCGACAAAATGCAAAACCCAAATTTTGTTCGGATTCCAATGCTAAAGAAATCTTTTTCAGGTGGCCGGGTAAAAAGAAATCGTCAGAATCTAAGAAACAAATGTATGG
>Ga0209430_1000938_pt1 | contig 24362 bp, 26 predicted proteins | sample BarGraIncub1133A_FD_184504 | JGI IMG/M metagenome (GOLD analysis project Ga0209430, IMG submission 184504) | Arctic peat soil microbial communities from Barrow, Alaska - Barrow Graham LP Incubations 11-33A (SPAdes) (version 2) | ecosystem: Environmental > Terrestrial > Soil > Wetlands > Peat... | reverse complement strand
CCACGGCGCCGCCATTGAATTTCCCCTCCTGACCTGCGATCAGTATCTGGTGGCCGGCCACCGTGGCACGCCCCACTATCACGCCGTCGTCAAAGGCAACCGGGGCATTGAGCCGCGCCAGGTGCGGGCTGGCGTGGCGCAGTTGCGGCGGGCATATTTCCGAAAAAGAGTCCGGATCGACGAGGCATGCAATGCGCGTCCGCGCCGATGCCTCAAAATAATTGATCTGTTTTACGTTCATGGTTTTTCACTCCTGAAGAGATCAATAGCCTGATCAAGACGCAGGCTCACCACGGCGGGGGTTGCGCCGGCGTCGTTGATAGTGACGTGCAGACCTCCCAGAGGTTGGCGTTCAACAAAGTCACTCAACACGGCGCTCCAGATATCACGGAATCCTTCTGCCGGTGTATTTACATCTATCCTGCAGCTATCCTCAGCTTCACCACTCTCAACGAGTACCTCAAGATTGCCTGAAGAAACGACGCCGCATACCCGGGGTGATGGTGACGCTGTCAGATGATTTGTGACCTGAAAGTTCATGACAAACTGTTCCATATATATTCTCCTTACCAGTTGCGGAAATGCTTGGGCGGGTTGTAGAGACCACCCGAGGCGAGGACCAGATCTTTGATGCTGCGAGCCGCCAGGAGATCGCGCGTTGCCATGCGCTTGTCGATGCCGAGATCCTGAGGATATTGGACGATGCCGCGATCCCGCAGGTTTTCCACCATGCGACGGTCACGTGCCAGTCCGACCTGTGTATAGCCTGCCACGCCGCGGATAGCCTGCTCCCGCTCCTCGGGAGTCTGGCAGCGCACGAGATGGGCAATCCCCTCTTCGGTGATGATATGTGTGACGTCCTCGCCGTAGATCATCACCGGCGGCAGCTCCATCCCTGCGCTCTCGGCCAGCTCCCAGGCATCGAGGCGCTCCACGAAAGCCGGCTGCATATGTTCGCGGGAGGTCTCCACGATCTGCGCAACCAGCTTCTGACCGCGCGGCATTGCAGCATGGGGCCGCGCTTCCCTGCCGGCACGCAGCCAGGCGGGTGAGGCGTGCCGCCGTCCCCTGGCATCGGAGCCCATGTTGGGTGCTCCGCCAAAACCGGAGATGCGCCCCTTGGTCGCGGTAGAGCTGTTACCTTCAAGGTCGATCTGCAGGGTTGAGCCAATGAAGAGATCGCAGGCATAGTGCCCTGCAACCTGGCTGAAGGCACGGTTGGAGCGCATCGAACCGTCCCGGCCGACAAAGAAGATATCCGGGCGGGCAGCGATATAACGTTCCATCCCGACCTCGGAGCCGAAGGAATGTACCGACTGCACGAAACCGGCCTCGATGGCCGGGATCATTGTCGGATGGGGATTCAGGGCCCAGTTGGTACAGATCTTTCCCTTGAGTCCCAACTCCGCGGCATAGGTGGGGAGTAGCAGTTCAATGGCCGCGGTATCGAAACCGATACCATGATTGAGACTGGTAATACCGTATTCGGCATACAGCCCCTTGATGGCGATCATCGCCATCAATATCTGGATCTCGGTGATCTGCGCCGGGTCTCTCGTAAAGAGAGGCTCGATGTAATGCGGGGTGGGCGCCTTGACGAAGTAATCGACCCAGTCGGCCGGGATGTCAACCCGCGGCAGCTTGTCGACCACCTCGTTCACCTGGGCGATAACGATGCCGTTCTTGAATGCCGTGGCCTCAACGATGGCCGGCGTATCCTCGGTATTGGCGCCGGTGTAGAGATTGCCCTCCCGGTCGGCCGCCTGGGCGGCGATCAACGCCACCTTTGGGGTGAGATCGACGAAGTAGCGGCCGAAAAGTTCCAGGTAGGTATGGATTGCGCCGATTTTAATGCGACCTTGCTCGACCAGTGTTGCAAGGCGCCCGGCCTGCTGCCCGGAGAAGGAGAAGTCGATGCGGCTTACCTGCCCCTGCTCGATGAGGTCCATATGCTCCGGGAGCGCCAGTACCGACTGTACCAGGTGCAGTTCGCGCACCAGTGCCGGGTCAGTTTTTACGAGGCTTTTCGCCAGGAAATCAGCCTGTTTCTGGTTATTTCCCTCGATGCAGACCCGGTCGCCCGGCTCGATAATGGTCTCAAGAAGCCTCACGATGTTATCTGCGGAAACTTCTCGTCCGTTTGCCAGGGATGCCCCCCGGTCGAGTCGGGCCTGGTAGTTTTGCTTCTGTCTGTCCCAAGTTGCGGGGTGGCTTGAAGGTCTGTTCATGGTGTGCCTCTCCGGATAAATAATCGGTTGTCCCTGATCCGCCCTTCATCATACGGTTCTGCAGGAGTTGTCCAGCCGCCCGACAGTACTTTTTGCTGCAGCACGTTCTTTTGAACCTTGCCCATGGTGTTACGCGGCAGATAGTCGACAAAGTACACCTGCTTCGGAACCTTGAATCCGGCAATGGTCCCTTTAAGCGCGTTGATGATGCCGGTTTCCGTCAAGGCGTCACCAGCCCCGTTTTTCTGTCGGACCACAACCGCCGTGACCACTTCCCCCAGATCCGGATCGGGGCGGCCGATCACGGCGGTTTCAACCACACCGGGCATACCGTCGACCATCTCTTCGATTTCCTTTGGGTACACGTTGAGTCCGCCGGTGATGATCAGATCCCTGGAACGGCCGATGATTGTGATATAGCCGTCGTTATCCAATCGCCCCATGTCTCCGGTCTTGAAGAAGCGCTCTTCGGTGAACTCCTCCCGTGTCTTTTCCGGCATCCGCCAGTAGCCGACGAAGACCTGATCTCCCTTGACCAGAATGTTTCCGACCTCGCCCGTTTTTGCCGGCATGCCGGCGTCATCCAAGATGCGGATTGTCGTCCCCGGCAGCGGGAAACCGACCGTCCCGCCGCGCCGCTCGGCGGCGTAGGGGTTGGAGGTGAACATCCCCCCCTCGGTCATGCCGTACCTCTCAAGGATTGTGTGGCCGCTGCGCACCTTGAACTCGTCGAAGGTTTCCTTCAATAGCGGCGCCGAACCGGAGATGAAGAGGCGCACGCCGGCACACTGTTGACGGGTGAACCCGGATTCCGCCAGCAGGCGGACGTAATAGGTTGGCACCCCCATGAACACCGTCGCCCTCGGGAGTAGCGACACTGCGCGCGCGGCGTCGAAGCGCGGTTCGAAGAGCATGGGACTGCCGTTCAGCAGGGCGCAGTGGATCGCGACGAACAGGCCGTGAGCGTGGAAGATCGGCAGCATGTGCAGGAGCACGTCTCCGGGGCGGAAACCCCAGAGACGATGGAGAACCAGGGCGTTAGCGGCGAGATTGCCGTGGGACAACATCGCCCCCTTGGGCCGGCCGGTGGTCCCGGAGGTGTAGAGGATGGCGGCGAGATCGGCGCCGGCACGAGGCACGGTGGCGAAGGTGCCCTGATGCTCTGCCGCCGATTCGGCCAGGCTTCCCTCTCCGTCGTCCCCGAGTTCGAGCAGATGAGGTACGCAGGCTTTCGCCGCAAGCTCGTCGGCCAGCGTCCGGGACTGCGGCCTGCATACGAACAGACTTGGCCTGCCGTCACCGAGGAAGTGCTCGATTTCGTGGCGCTGATAGCCGACGTTCATCGGCAGGAATACGGCGCCGGCGCGCAGACAGCCGAGGTAGAGGAAAACTGCTGCCGCTGATTTTTCGACCTGCACCGCGACGCGGTCACCCGGCAGCACGCCGAGCGACACGATCAGGTTGGCGTAGCGGGCCGATTCCTGGTGCAGCATGCCGTAGCTCACCTCTCCGCCGTCGGGGAGAATCAGGCATGCCGCATCCGGGTCTTCCGGAAAACGGTCCTGGAGAACCGTATAGAGGTTTTCGTTCAGGACGTTAATCATTTGGTTGAGACTCCCATCATCATATCAGGAAACCAGGTGGCGATCCCGGGCATGAAGCAGAGCAGCAGCACTGCGATCATCATGAGCCCGACAAAGGGCATCACACCCCAGATCACGTCCTTCAGGGGGATATCCGGCGCAACATTCTTGATGACGAATATGTTCAGCCCGACAGGCGGATGGATAAGCCCCATCTCCATGATGATGGTCATGACTACACCGAACCATATCAGATCAAACCCAGCAGCTCTCATCGGCGGTAAAATGATCGGCGCCGTCATCAGGATAATCGATACCGGTGGCAGGAAAAAGCCGAGCACCAGGACCATTAACAATACCGTTGAGAGCAGTATCCACTTGGAGAGGTGCAACGCAACGATCCACTCGGCCGCTGACTGGCTGATGTGCAGGGAACTCATCACGTACGAATAGAGGAGCGACATGCCGATAATCAGCATCAGCATGGTCGATTCCTTCATGGTGCTTGTGAAGATCGGCTTAAGGTCTTTAATGCGCCAGACTTTGTAGACGATGGCAATCAGCATCAGCGCAAGGATTGCCCCCAGTCCGGCTGTTTCCGACGGTGTCGCGTAGCCGCCGTAGAGGGCGATCATGACACCGGTGAGCAGGATCACGAACGGCAGTACCCGCGGCAGCATCCTTGTCTTATCGGCAAGAGACAGGTTCATCTCATCAAGATACGCCGACTTGACGCCCCCCCCCTGATATACATCGAGGGCCGCGTTGTACTCGCGCTTGTATTTCCATACGGCATAGCCCGAGAAGAGTGTGACCAGCAGAACTCCGGGTCCGAGGCCTGCCAGGAACAGCCGGCCGAGTGACAGTTCGGCGGCAACGGCGAACAGGATCATCGTGATCGACGGCGGGAGCAGGATACCGAGCGTACCGCCGGCGGCGATGATGCCGGCGGCGAAGCCGGGAGAGTAGCCACGCTGCCGCATCTCGGGAATGCCGGCGCTGCCGATTGCCGAGCAGGTCGCCGGGCTTGATCCCGCCATGGCGGCAAAGAGCGCACAGGCGAAGACGTTGGCGATCCCCAGGCCGCCCGGGATTTTGTGCAGCCAGGCATGGATCGCCGAATAGAGATCGGCGCCGGCAGGGGACTTCCCGATACAGGCCCCCTTGAGGATGAAGAGCGGGATGGAGAGGAGTGTGATGCTCGCCATCTCTTCAAAGACATTCTGGGAGACCATATCGAGTGCCGCTCCGGGCATGAAGAAGTACATGAAGACGGTAGCAACCGAGCCGAGCGCGAAGGCGATCGGCATCCCTGAAAACATGATGACGAGAGTGCTTATGCCGTAGAGGACACCGATGGCTGTAACGCTCATGCGGACACCTCCTTCCGTACAAAATGGGCCGGAACCTGTATGAGGAGTTGCAGCGCCAGGTTCGTCATCCCCACAGCCATCAGCCCATAGGGAATCCAGAGAGGCGGGGCGAAGGACGACGAGGTCGTGTGCCCGCCGACGAGCGCTTCATGGAACAGGGTCCAGGACTTCCAGGAAAAGAACGTACAGAAGGCAAGCGAGGCGATGTCGACGAAGATCCGCCGGATCCGGTTGACTGTCTCCGGCAGGACGCTTGCCACCGCATCGATGCCGATATGCCCGCGATAGGACTGTACGTAGCCGCCGCACATGAAGATTGCGCCGACCAGCAGGAAGACGGAAGCCTCGTCCTGCCAGTCGGTCGACACCTTCAGAAAGTAGCGGGAAACCACGCTTATTGTCAGGATGCACGCTGCGGCAAGGATGGCGATGGTTGCCAGCACCATCACCCCATCATTGACATGGGCACAGAGCCGTGTAATCTTGCCCAGAATCCCGCCTGACACAACCTTGGGACCCTTGGCAGTTGACTCCAACTCGAAACCGTGGCTCATTTCTTATTCCCGCCCTTCTTCGCGGGCTTCGTTGCCGGTTTTTGCTCAACAACCACCTGTTCCGCAAGTTGAATCAGGCGTGCGCAACGAGCGTTCTTCTTGGCATAATCTTTCCAGGCCGTAGCACGGGCAATAGCCTGCCACTTCTTAACCGTTGCGGCGGAGAGGTCATAGGTCTTGGCGCCAGCCTTCTGGTAGACCTTGGCAACGGCCTGATCATCGGCCTTGGCGGATTCAAACGCAAACTTCTCCATCTCGGCGCCCACCGCCATGATTATTGCCTGCTGGTCCTTCGGCAGTTTCTCGAATACCTGGCGCGACATGATCAGCGGCTCCAACATGAACCAGTAGGCATTGCCGCGTCCGGTCGTAAGATGCTTGGAGATTTCTTCGAGCCGGAACGAGATCAGGCTGGTGGAAGAGGTCATGGCGGCGTCCAGGGCGCCGGTCTGCATCGATTGATAGATTTCACTGGAGGGGAGCGAAAGAACAGAAGCACCGGCGGCCTTGAGCACCATATCCATCTCGCGGCTCCCCCCCCGGATCTTGAGCCCCTTGGCGTCTTCCGGTTCGACTATCTGTTTCGTGCGGCTCGCGACTCCGCCCGCCTGCCAGACCCAGCTCACGATGATGACCCCTTTTTCCTTGAGCACCTCCGAGAAAAGTTTGCCGACCTCGGCATTCTTCCATGCCGCCCCCTGCTCATAGGAGGTCACGACCCCCGGCATCAGACCGATATTCAGTTCCGGGACCTCACCACCGGCATAAGAAATCGGATAAAGCGACATGTCGAGGGCACCCATGCTCACCGCCCTAAACTGGGCGTTGGTCTTCATCAGCGACGAGCCGGGATAGACGGTCCCCTTGAGGGCGCCTTTCGTCCGTTTTTCGATCTCAGCGGCGAATTTGCGGCAGAGGCGATCACGGAAATCTCCCACCGTGATCGTTCCTCCGGGGAACTGGTGAGAGATCTTGAGTTCCTGTGCAAATGCTGTTTGATGGTTGCCGCCGAACATCGCCAGCGGCAGGGCCGCCAGCACTCCAATTACAAGACTACGCAGTACGTGGGACATGTGATGCTCCTTTCTTCTATGTTGATGATGATTCGTGACATGGCTTCGGGGTGGCCAAGGGGATTAAAGGACAGACTACTTTTTTATACAATCGAATACTAAAACACCATTCTTGTATACACAAATATATGTATTGTACGCAAAGTCAACTATTATTTTTTATTTTTTTGTGGTACTTGTATAAATATGAATTTCTAAATTGGACTATTGGGGGTTATATGGGGAACGAGATTGTTCATTCGCGCCGATCGGAGCAGTTGCGGGAAATCATCGAGGAGCGTATCGCAACCGGCCGCTATCAGCCGGGTATGCGCCTGGACGAGACCGAGTTGGCGACCGAATTCGAAGTGTCGCGCACACCGATCCGCGAGACGCTGATGCAACTGGCCTTTAGCGGGCTGATCGACATGCGGCCGCGTCGCGGTGCGATTGTTGCCGAAATAACTCCCCAGCGCTTGTGTGAAATGTTTGAGGTGATGGCCGAGCTTGAGGCGATGTGCGGCAGACTGGCGGCGCGCCGCATGACTGCCACCGATCAGCAGGCGCTTTTGAAGGCCCATCGCACCTGTGAGGAGGCCCACAAAAAAAATGATCCGGATGCCTACTACCGGAGGAACGAGCGCTTTCATATGGCGATCTATGCGGCGAGCCACAACGGCTTTCTGATCGAGGAGGCCGACGCCCTGCATCGGCGACTGAGTGCCTATCGGCGGCTGCAGGTACGCGTGCGGGACAGAATGCGTACGTCATATGCCGAGCATTCAGCCATTGTAGAAGCGCTCATCGCCGGAGACGGGGAGCTGGCCACGGAACTGCTCCGCAAGCATGTCATCGTGCAGGGAGAGCGTTTTGCCGACCTGATCGCTTCGATGTCAAGCTTCGGGACTTCCGGCGCTTCCGAGTGAATCACCCTCATGAACGGGATACTCAGTGCCACGGCACTCCTGCACTGCCACAGCTTGGAAGTGCCATCGCCACGAGGTTGCAGCGTCTTGGCCTCGACGCTGGCAAGGAATACCTCGCAGGCGCAAAGGCACTGATAGACCCGCTGCAGACAGAAATTACCAACACACAACGTCTCATTGCCGAGTTGGTTTTACAAACGGCTTCAGCAGAAAATGCTGTAGATTTACAAAGAATCAACAACCGTGTGATAGACGTCGGCCAGAGCGTGTTTATATCACTACGCTCGGTATCTATGGTCCTGGAGTTATGCAGTGCCGTCAGGGATGCAATTGCCGGGCGGGCCCTGGAGTTGGCCAGGAAAGAGTTGTATTTCAGTGGCGTAACCAGTGAAATACCGCTGACGCTAATTGCAGTCGGCAGCCATGGGAGATATGAGCAGACCCTCTTTACCGATCAGGACTATCTCTTTATTCATGGGGATATTGTGGCTGAAGAGACCGCTTCAGAATACTTCGGTATGCTTGGCTCGCTCTTTGTGAAAATTATGGCGGAAACCGGCATTCAAAAATGCAGCAGCGGGGTCATGCCGGACAACGACGAATGGCGTGGCTCAAACGCCGAGTGGGGACGGAGGCTTTTTACGACAGCCCGCTTTCAGCACGATGATTTGGCAAATAGCATCCTTACCCTTATTATCCTCTCTGACGCCCGGTATATATCTGGAAATCTGGATCTCTGGCTCAGGTTTGCACCGTTTATGCGGGCGCAGGTTCGCGAAAATTTCCAGATCATCAGAAGCATGGCTCGAGTGGCAAGTGCCATGCGCCTGGCGAAAGGTTTCATTCGACGTTTTACAGTTGAAGCAGAAGGACCGAACAAGGGGGCATTCAACCTTAAGCTTCTTGCCTGGAAGCCGTTGGTAACCTGCGTCAGAATGCTTGCGGTACATTTTGGCGTTGACAACACATCCACCCTGGAACGCATCGAGGTCCTACAGAGGAAGGGGGTCTTTTCAGAAAAAACGGCTTCGGGGCTTGCGGATTCGTATCATATAATCACAGGCCGGAGAATTCTTCAGCAGATCAAGAAAATCAAGGGGATCATCGATGATGAAAATTATATCAATCCGTATGAACTTGCTGGAGTGGAGCGCGAGGAACTGTACAAAGCCATCATGAGAGTTGCCGACTTGCAGAATATGATCAGGAGCCACTTTTCCGTAGCGTAATGAGGTGTATATGCTGATGTACTGGTTCTATTACGGTTTAACCGGCGTTCTTGCCGGAATTTTTGCCGGCCTGTTCGGCGTTGGTGGCGGTCTGATAGTCGTGCCGATCCTGACCGTCCTCTTTACCGCGCAGCAAATGCCGGAAGCGCATGTTCTTCACCTGGCAATCGGCACCTCGCTCGCTTCCATCTTGTTCACCTCGCTCTCCAGCATGCATGCACACCACAGGCGTGGTGCGGTAGAATGGCTAATTGTTCGAAAAATATCGATTGGGATATTGGCCGGTGCATTTCTGGGCTCCTGGTTGGCAGCACAGCTATCGACAAGGTTTCTGAAGATATTTTTTGTGGTGTTTCTTTTCTATGTCGCGGCACGGCTGCTTTTGGACGTTAAGCCGTCTCCTGGAAAACCATACAGTGCTGCAGGTATATTTGGCGCCGGATCTCTGATCGGAGCGGTTTCAAGTCTCGTGGGCATTGGCGGCGGGACCATGTCGGTGCCTTTTCTTCTGCGATGCAATGTTTCGATGCACAATGCGATCGGCACGTCCGCTGCCATCGGCTTTCCAATCGCGCTCGCCGGTGCAGTGGGGTATGCGATACAGGGCTCAAAGGCCAGCGGGTTGCCGGTTAACACTCTTGGTTTCATCTATCTCCCGGCCCTGCTCGTAGTTTCTCTTGCCAGCATCACAACTGCGCCGCTGGGTGCGAAATTTGCCCACAATCTGCCGGTAGTGATGCTCAAGAAGGTTTTTGCGGGGCTGCTGGTCATAATGGGAATAAAGATGATGGCAGGGCTATTCTAATAAAGACAAGAGGAGAAGTAGATCTATGAAGCGTGCACGAACAGTACGGATCATGGAATATGGCGGACCCGAGAAGATGATGGTAACCACGGTCGAACTGCCTCTTCCCGCGGCTGGTGAGGTACAACTCCGGCAAACGGCAATCGGATTCAACTTTATCGATGTGTACCAGCGCAAAGGGATTTATCCGCTCCCGCTCCCTACAGTCTAGGCCATGAGGCCGCCGGAATTGTGGAGGCGGTCGGCCCCGGAGTGGATCAATTTCATCCCGGAGACCGGGTGGCATACATGAATGCCGGAGTTGGCGCCTATGCCGACTATCGGAATGTGCAGGCGGACCGCACAATGCTGACCCTGCTACTTTTCGTGCCAACGCTACGGACCTTTTCGATGCAATTTCATCCGGTCTGGTAACATCACGCATCGGCACCAGATTCACTCTTGACAACATTGTTGCGGCACATACTGCCGCTGAATCCAGAGCGACACAGGGTGCTACACTGATCATTCCTTATGGCTAACCTCGATAACTCACCCGTATCAAGTTTTTTGACCTGCCTGGCGCACCATTTTGCCTGCTTTGGCTGCAGCAAATACCATATTTACCCGTTAAAATAATCCGGTTTATCCAGTCCTCGCCCATCTGTATTTTCCCTTGCCGCACCTTCGCTCTTCCTGCTATACATCCAGCATGAGTAACAGCGCACAGAAAGTACGTTTATCTGAGATTTTCCTGACCTTTGCCACGATCGGTCTGACCGGTTTTGGCGGTGGCATGGCCATCGTCGCCCTGGTGGAGCGAGTCTGCGTCCGTGAAAAGGGGTGGATTTCGTCGGAAGAGTTCCTGCACGGCCTGGCTTTCGGCCAGGTTCTGGGGCCGTTTTCCCTGAACGTCTGCACCTTCACCGGTCACCACCTGCGTGGCATTCGCGGTGGGATCATTGCAGCAACAGCTTTTATACTCCCCTCCTTTCTGCTGGTAACCCTGCTCTCCTGGATTTATTTCACCTATAACAAATTGCCGCAACTGCAGGCGGCCCTCAAAGGTACTAATCCGGTGATAATCGGATTGATCGTCGTCGTAGCCATCGATATGGCACGCAAACAGATCAAGGGGGGTGGCGGCCTCCTGATGGCGATTGCCGCCTTCAGCGCTTCGGTATTCCTCAAACTCAATGCCGCCTGGATTCTTCTCGGAGCAGCACTCTGGTCGCTCTGCAGCTCCTATTACCGCCGGAGATTCACCTGATGACCTCCCTGGTTACGATTGCCTGGATCTACCTCCGCATCGGCCTGATGTTTGTCGGCGGCGGCTACGTGCTGATTCCGTTGCTCAACCATATTATGGTCGAGCAGTACCAGTGGCTTACCCTGCGGCAGTTTCTTGACGGCCTCGCTCTCTCCCAACTGACCCCCGGCCCGCTGGCAATGCTGGCAACGTTTACCGGCTTCCGCGCCGGCGGCGTTCCGGGCGCCCTGGTGGCCACCATCTTTATTTTTCTTCCCTGTGTCGTGCTGATGCTGCTCGTCGGACGCAATTACGACCGCCTGAAAAAAATCGACATCATCAGCAGCACCCTTGACGGCCTGCTTCCGGCGGTGGTCGGACTCGTGGCCGCAGCGGCGTGGAACCTTGGGGTCGCATCACTCTCGGGGGTGAAAGAGTTTTTGATCCTCGCAATCGGTTTTGCGGTTTTCAAATGGACCAACGTGACTCCGATGGTTGTTATTTTGGTATCGGGCGTGGTCGGGCTTCTGTTGAACTAACCGCACCCAAGCGGCATGTTGTTACGCTATTTGGCAAAGGCACCCGGTTTCCCCGGTGCCTTTTTTCGTGCAGTGTGCTATGGTGCTACACCTAATATGGAAACTCAATTTACCTACGATTGCCGCGCCCTGATGCGCCATGAGATTGCCGCTGCAGGCGGCAACGAGGTCTTCTTCATCGGGCGCACCAACGTTGATGGCGTCGTCTGCGAAGCGGAGACCATCGCCCGCGGCACCAAAGTGGCCGTGCCCGCCATCATCACCCGCGCTTCGGGTGGCGACGTTGTCATCCACAACCACCCCTCCGGCGACCTTACCCCCTCATCTGCCGATATGGACATCGCCTCGGTAGCCGGCAACCAGGGAATCGGCTTTACCATCGTCGATAACGACTGCACCCGCTGTTATCAGGTTGTCGCCCCGTTTACCGCGAAAAAGGGGGAACTCCTCTCTCTGGAAGAGATAGGCCGTGTCTTTGCCGCAGATGGCATGATGGCCCACCTCAAAGGATTCGAGCTCCGTGATGAACAGCTGAGAATGGCTTTTGCCGTAGCCGAAGCGTTTAACCACGACCGGGTCGTGCTGGTCGAGGCGGGTACCGGCACCGGCAAATCGCTGGCGTATCTGATTCCGGCCATTCTCTGGGCGGTGCGCAATAATGAACGCGTGGTCGTATCCACCAACACAATCAATCTTCAGGAACAGCTGATCAGAAAAGACCTCCCCTTTCTGGCCCGCAACTCTGCCGTGGAGTTCAAAGCGGCGCTGGTCAAGGGGCGCAGCAATTATGCCTGTCTGCGCAAGTTGGAGCATGCCGAGGCGGAACCGGCGCTGTTCCCCGACGAATCGTCTGCCGAGCTGACAACCATTATTGAGTGGAGCCGCAGCTGCCAGGACGGCTGCCGCAGCGATCTTGCCTTTATGCCGCACGGCAGCACCTGGGAGGAGATCTGCTGCGAAGCCGACCAGTGCGGTCGATCGCGCTGCAAGCATTTCAACCGCTGCTTCTTTTACCGTGCCAGGCGCGAATCATCTGCCGCCCGGGTTCTGGTGGTCAACCACGCCCTGCTACTGTCGGATATCGTCCTCCGCAGGGAGACCGGCTACGATGCCACCGCCATCCTCCCCCCCTTTTCCCGCCTGATTTTTGACGAGGGACATCATCTTGAGGACGTCGCCACCAGCCATCTGTCGCTGACAATTGCCCGGAGCGGCATCCTCAAGCAGCTCCAGCGGCTGGTACCGCAAAAGGCGGGTCGGGCCGGACTGCTGACGATCATCTCCGCTCGCATCACCCGCGATCTTCCGGAGTCGCAGGAGGGGCTCTACGCCGAGCTGTCTGGTCTGCTGGAAAGCCACCTCCTCCCCAAAGCCCATGATCTGGCGGGTGTGACCGAGCAGACCATGGATTGGCTTGCGATAAGCGTTGAGCGTGTATGGGGTGGAGGAACGGTCGCCGGCAGGGAGCAGAAGGTACGGGTCACCCCCGAGGTGGAGCGCACCCCCTTCTGGATTGAGTGCCGGCAGCGGCTCCACGCTCTGGCGGATGCCGTGAATGACTATACCTCATCATTGCGGGCTCTGGTGCTGCGGACAAAAGATCTGCCGGAGAAACTGCAGGAAAAGCTGGCCGATCAGCTGCTTGATACGAGCGGCATTGAAGGACGACTGCAGAGCATGGCCGACGCACTGCTGTTCTTCACGACCGAGGCCGAGGGTTACTGTCGCTGGATTGAAACAAAAAGGGGGAGCCGTGGGGTCCAGGCCCGGCTTAGCGCTGCGCCGCTCGACATTTCGGCCCAGCTCAAAGAGAGCGTCCTCGACAAGCTCAAAACGATCATCGTCACCTCCGCGACACTGACAGTCGGGGGCGAATTCGGTTACCTCAAAAAACGGACCGGCTTCGCGTTGCTCCCCAAAGAGCGCCTTTCCGAACTACAGCTCGCATCGCCGTTCGACTATGCGCGCCAGGTTTTTGTCGCCATACCGGAGGAGATGCCGGAACCGACGGCGACCGGGTACCGGGAAGCGCTGGAGCAGCATATCCTCAAGGCGGTTACGATTTCACGCGGCGGCGCTTTTATCCTCTTCACCTCCTATGATCTGCTCAACCGTGTATTCCAGACCCTGTCACCCACACTGGCACGCCTGGGGCTGACCTCGCTCAAACAGGGAGAAACCGGACGCCACGCCCTGCTGACACAGTTTCGCAAGGAGGGTAACGCCGTGCTGTTCGGCACCGATTCATTCTGGGAGGGTGTTGATGTCAAGGGTGAGGCGCTGCGGTTGGTGATCATCGCCAGACTCCCCTTCCAGGTACCGACCGAGCCGGTTCAACAAGCGCGGGCCGAAAAGATCAAGGCAGACGGCGGTGACCCCTTCCGCGATTTTTCCGTGCCGCAGGCGGTCATCAAGTTCCGCCAGGGCTTCGGACGCCTGATCCGGAGTCGCGAAGACCGTGGAGCGGTACTGATTCTTGATCGTCGCGTGCTTAACAAGAGTTACGGCAGGATTTTCCTGCGCTCGTTGCCGGATACGGAAATTGTCAGAGGGGATTCAGCGGTGGTGTTCAGCAAGATGGAAGAGTTTTTTAAAGGATAGCCGGAGCGAGGTGGTACCTCGCTCCGGCTTGGTTAACCCTGCAATGATTTTATCCGTTTTTTGGCGCTGAAGTTAAAACACTGGAAATACATCAGGCAGGTCAGCAGAAAAGAGAAGATCGTAGTGGCGAGTACCAGTGGCGCACCGGCCGCCTTCTTTGCATCCGGCGCAAGCGCAACAAAGGTAATAAAGAAAGCTACGCCGCAGAATTTCCAGAGATCGCCGATCAGTCGTTTTTTACGCAGGGCAGCCAACTGCTCGGTTGTCAGATTTGGCTGGCTTCCATCTATTTCTACACCGGCATCGCGCCAGGCCAGACGGTAGACCGGGTATAGCAACAGTAACTGTACGGCGATAGACGCGACGATACTGCTGATAAACTGTGCCGGCTTGTTAAGAGCGGCAAACCGGCCCTGGAAAATCACCGCCAGGACGATCAACAGCCCTATCAATATTGTCTGCACGACCCGGTAGATGATCATCTGCCGGTTAAGTTTCTTGAAATTTATACTGGGCATTGACATACACTCCGGAAGATATTTATAACTCTGTTTCACTTTCGCCAACATAGCAGAAAGCGGCTGGATGCACAAGCATGCAAAACGATGCGCACCATTATTTTAGCGGCATCTACCCCTGTCGCTTAGCCTCAGACCACATCACAAGGTGCCAGAAACAATGAATATTATTCGCCGTATCTTCCATCCGATCATGGCCTTGATCGCCATCCAGCTTGTCTGGATCACTGCCGTCGCGTTCTGGATCTACTGGTTTATCGGTAAAAACCGAGAATTTCGTGAACTGGCCGAAAAGTATCGCCCCGAACTGCTCGGGCAGGGCGCCAGCTGGCCGGTTATGATAGAAGGTCTGGTTATGCTGGTACTGATTCTGATCGGCGTGTACGTCATCTTTGTCTACTGGAACCGTCAGTCAAACCTGTATCTTCAGCAGCGCAACATAATCTCACAGGTGACCCATGAACTGAAATCCCCGCTCGCTTCCATCCAACTCCATCTGGAAACGATCCGCCTGCGCAGCCCATCTGAAGAGCGCCTCGATTCTTTTGTCACCACCATGCTGGCCGACACCGACCGGCTTCATTATCTGATCAATAATCTGCTGATGGCCGCCCGTCTCGAACAGCGCCGCAAACAGTCCGAGCGACGGCTGACAGACCTGACGCAACTGGTGCAAGAACATGTCGAGCGTGAACGGGGCACTCTGCCGCAAGGAGGGAGGATTTCGTTCGAAGCGCTTGCTTCACTGAAAGCGATGGTCGATCCTGAAGAGATGAGTATGGTGGTGCGCAACCTTTTTGAAAATGCGGTACTCTATTCACCGGAAAGTCCGGACATCTCGGTAAAACTCGTCAAAACCGGGTCATGGCTGCACCTCTCGGTACAGGACCAGGGGCGGGGACTTGATGTAAAAGAGCTGAAAAAGGTGTTCGACCGCTTCTATCGCGTCCAGCCTCCGGGCGACAATGTACGAGGCACCGGGCTTGGTCTTTACATCGTTGAATCGATAATCAAGGGGTATGGCGGCACGGTCGGCGTGAGTAGCGACGGGCCGGGCAAAGGGTGCACGTTTACGGTAAAATTTCCCGCGGCATAAGGCGATCACAATGACTGACGACAAACCACATATAATGCTGGTTGAAGACGAAATTCACCTGGCACGCGGCATCTGTTTCAATCTGGAAGAAGAGGGGCACCGTGTCAGCCATTTTGAAACCGCCGAGCGGGCTCTTGCGACACTTGAGATTGAACGTTTTGACCTGGTTATTCTGGATGTCATGCTCCCCGGCATGGATGGTTTTCAGGCATGCCGGGCCATTAGAGCGGTCGATCCGCGGGTCCCTATCCTGATGCTGACCGCCCGCTCCGATGATGCCGACCGGGTGGAGGGGCTGGAAAACGGTGCCGATGATTACCTCACCAAACCGTTCAATCTGGTGGAATTTCTGCTGCGGGTCAAGGGGATGCTGCGACGTTCTTCATGGTATCGCCCGGAGCCGGTCGAGGAGGGGTACCGCTTTGGGGACAATGAGGTGTTTCTGCTTTCGTACCGGGCAAGAACAGCCCAGGGGGAGATTGACCTGACCGAGATGGAAGTACGGGTGCTGTCGCTTTTTTTCCAGAAAGAGGGACTGGCCATCCACCGTAGCGACCTGCTGCAGTCCGTCTGGGGGTACAGTAGCGATACCGAGACCAGGACATTGGACAACTTTATCGTCCGTCTCCGCAAATATTTCGAACCTGACCCGTCTCACCCGAAACATTTTCTTACGGTTCGTGCGGTCGGATATCGATTCAGCCGAGAAGGTGAATGAGCCGGGACCACGTTGATGCAGGCGTTTGTCTTGGACCGCTCGCCTCGGCTAGTGATGAAAACGCCCTTTATGTTGCTTGTGTGCTGGAGTCGGGGATTTGTGGCAGTCAAAACAAGCGGTTTCCTCCACCTTCTTCTCTTCCAGCGGCGACTGCTGCCCCCCCAGGTAAGGCTGGTTGTATTCGGGAGTCTGGAAAGAGAGGCGTCCACGCTCATCGGATACAGCAGCCGGGTGGTAGGTCACCTGCCAGTTGGTGCTGATCGACGTGGTGTGGCACTGGTCACATCCGCCCGGAGGGGGAATGCTTTTCCATGAGGTGAACATGGTACAGCCGCAGATGCTGACGACACAACCGGAAAGAAGTAACAGGGCATATTTCATGGGGCAGCTCCTTAAAAAAACCATACTTTTTTAACAATAGCACAGAATCAGCCAAAGTACAGCCTCAAGCAAGGCCGCTCCCCAGTCGCAGGATGCGTTTGAGATTGTCCGTCGTCTTTCGGGCAACATCTTCCCGGGATATCCCCCGCAGTTCCGCTACCCGCTGCGCTGTTTCCGTTATCCAGGCCGGACGGTTGAAAGCTCCGCGGTACCGCTGTGGGGTCATATCGGGAGCGTCCGTTTCCAGAACAAGATGCTCAAGCGGCAGCTTACTGGCCACGAGCAGCGGTTTGACGGCGTTTTTCCAGGTAACAGTCCCGGAAATTGAGATGGCAAAACCGAGCCGGGTGAACTCTCGCGCCATTTCAATTGATCCCGAGAAGGCGTGCATGATCCCTCCCACCCGTTCGGCATGCTCTTCGCGCAGAATCCTCAGCACCCGCTGAAAAGCCCTCCGGCAATGAACCAGCACCGGTAAACCACAGCTGACGGCGATCCGGAGCTGCTCGCGAAAAGCCCTCTCCTGAAGTTCCAGAGGTGCCGAGTACGCCGGATCGAGACCTGTCTCGCCGATGGCGACTATCCCCGCTGAAAGCTCCAGCAACTGGTCAAGAATCTGATCAGTCACGGTTCCCGCGTGCATCGGGTGGATGCCATATGCCGGGAAGATTCGGGGGTCCACGGCAGCGATCGCGGCGATCCCCCCCCACCCGTCGGGATGCACCCCGGGAACGATGAAACCCTGCACTCCTGCCGCAGAGGCCTCCTGCAGGATCTGTGGCAGGTCTGATCTGAGAGGTTCAAGATCGAGATGACAATGACTGTCAATCAGGTCGAACGTCACAAAAACCACCCGAAAAGACTGACTATCCGCTCCATGATCCGGATCAAAAAGCCTCGTCGTTCGTGAACATCCAGCTCTACCGGACGGGAACCGTCGATCTCCTCCAGCAGCAGCTCCCGGATCTGTCCGCCGAACTTCACGTTATCCACCAGGCAGTTGATCTCGTAATTGCGATGGAAGCTGCGCTGATCGAGGTTGGCCGAGCCGATAACCGTCCGCTCGGCGTCAATCAACATGACCTTGGCATGCAGGATCTCCCGCCCCAGCTCGTATATCTCGACCCCGCCCTTTAATAGAGTAGTGTATGAGCTTCTGCCGAGCAGCAGCATCAACGGCACATCGCTGCGGGCCGGTAACAGCAGCCGAACCCGCACACCCCGGCGGACAGCCCGCAACAGGGAGCGGATGATGCGCGGACCCGGTACGAAGTATGGTGTGGCGATCAGAATCTCTTCGGCTGCGGAAGCGATATTCACCTGAAACGCCTCCCGGATATAGAAACGCCGCTGACGTGGACCGCCGCTGATAATGTTGACCGCAGCATCCCCGCTTCTTTTGCCGGGCAGTCGCGAAAGTTCTGACACTACCCGTACAGCGGTCTTATGTCCATCACCGTTCCAGGTTTCGTGGAATATCGCCTCCAGTTCGCTTATCGCCTCACCCCGAATACTGAAGCCCAGATCCCGGAAGCTATTTTTGCCACTGACACTTCCGGAATACTCATCACCGATGTTGAAGCCCCCCAGAAAGGCCAACGTACCGTCAACAATGGTCATCTTGCGATGATCCCGTTTATCGAACCCATAGAATGCGCGTTTGAAGGAGGGGACATTGAACGCGTGCAGCTTGACCCCCAGTTTGGAAAGATTTCTGAAATAGGAAGTGGGCGTGTCAAGGCAGCCTATATAATCGTAGATCAGCTTGACCGTAACCCCGCGCTGGACTGCATCCGCCAGCTCATTCGCAAGCTCGGAACCGATACGATCATTGTGTATAAGGTAGTATTCCAGCAGGAGGGTATGTTCGGCAGAACGGATGGCGGTAAAAAGCGCCTCAAAAAACTGTCTCCCCCCGTGAAATAGTTCGACGCGATTGTGACGGTGGGTGACCGGCAGCTCCAAAGGGCGCAGCCGTCTCAGAAGGCGAATAAACCTGGTAAGCCGCTTTTTATGCGTGAAGTGATTGCTTCGCATGGCTTTTACGTTACGTTATGCAACCGGTATCGTCAAGCGTCCGACCGTACCGATCTCTGCAGTCATGACATCGCCGGCCCGCACCTGGCCGACCCCAGCAGGCGTGCCGGTCAGGATAACGTCACCCGGATCGAGGGTGAAAATGCCTGAGATGTGGGCGATAATCTGCGGTATGCGGTTGATCATGTCAGAGGAGGTGCCATCCTGGCGACCCTCGCCATTGACCGCAAGCTTCAGATTCAAAGCATGGGGATCGGCCACCGCCGATGCCGGGACAAAGTCTGTCAGCGGGCAGGCAGTATCGAACCCCTTGGCGATCTCCCACGGGAGCCCTTTGGCTTTCAGACTGTTCTGCACATCCCGCAGCGTCATGTCGATGCCGACGCCGTAGCCGGCGACGTAATCCAGCGCCCTGTCTGCAGTCACATTGCGCGCCTGCTTACCGATCAGAACCGCCAGTTCGACTTCGTAATGACACTCCTGCGAGTAGACTGGAATCCGCACCGCCTCGCCATCGCCGATGACCGAGGAGGCCGGTTTCATGAACAGCACCGGCGCCACCGGGGTCTCGTTGCCTAACTCTTTGGCATGCTCGGCGTAGTTGCGCGCCAGGCAGACGATCTTGCCGATCGGGAATTGCTGGTTGGTTGCGGGGATTTTTGCGGTTTTCATGGAGCCTCCGTCGATTCAGACAATATTTTTGTGATTAAGACAATACGGCCTTCAACTCTCGATTCTCTTCCTGCTCCCAGTCGTACTCGATGTGTATTTTGCCGCGCAGATCGAGCAAGAGCTGTATCCTCTGGCAGCGCACGTAATCCTCCATGGCGGTAATTATAGCATTGGTCTTGGATTTCTGACCGGAAAGTGCTGAACTTTCGCCATGAGGTGCTCTGGCATGTTAATGGTCGCACGCATAAAATGATTCTCCGAAATGTGCACTAACTATATGTGTATTGAGTTGGAGGGTCAAGGTGGTAGTTTTATTGCGGTGAATTCGTCACTACAGGGACATCCGTGTCTAGCGCACACGGGTGTGAGCACAGCGGGTTCACCGCTGCTGCGCTTGGTTGAGAATTCATGTTGAGTTAATGATATTCAAAGAACGACTGACGCTGTTATCTACTTTTCAATTGCAGTACAATCTGAGCTATGAAATTGCAATTCGAACTGGCTTGCCGACTCGACTCAACATATCTACCAAAGCGTCGATGGTAAACTTGCTGATCTTTTTGTTCACCACGTCTGAAACACGCGGACGAGAAACTTTCAGAATCTCGGATGCCTCTGCCTGCTTGAGATGGTTTTCTACGATCCACTTGGACAATTCTTCCATGAGCTGTTCTTTGAGCATCTTGGTGTCGTTGATGCGTTGCTGCGACTCCGTTTGAAGGCGAGCAGCATCTGCCGGTTCGAAGCCAAGTTCTAAAAATATATTTGCACCCGGCTTGGTAACGTGCTGGATTTTAGTGTTGATTGTCATTTTTTGTCCCTTCTTTCCCTCACAATGGCTCGGTAACGGGCTTCTGCAACATCCTTATCATTTCTTGTAGTCGCTTCTGTTTTCTTCTGAAAACAATGCAACACATAGATTGCCTCTTCAAACTTAGCCACATACATCACACGATAAATTCCGGTAGTCTCGCGAATCCGGATTTCTTTTGTTCCTGAACCTACCTCGTCGAACGGCTTCCAATTGTCTGGATCAAGCTCCGCTTGAACTTTACCCAGCTGAAAGCCTGCCTCTTTCCGTATTTCCGCAGGAAATTCGAGAATGTCCTGATATGCTGTTCCCATCCAACGAATTTCTTTTTCTTGTTCCATTGGCACGCCAGCAATGTATAAAATTTTATACATTGCTGGCGTGCCAATCAAGCAAATTATATGTGGTGAGTGTCAAACCGTCATTTCTCGTTTTGTAGTTGCTTACTCTCGTTGCCCTGATTTCGTCGTTTTAGAAGATTGAAAGTTATCACTGAAACCAGACATACAGGTACAGCAACAATTGACCATGTAGCAGCCAGTATGACTGTCCAGCCCAAAGCACCTTCACCGGGTGGAGACGGATACAAAAGCTGAGGAACAGACGCCAGAACAGCACAAAGAAACGCCGGGGTGATTACGGCTATAAAAGCAATATCAGGGGTCACGTCTACAAATCACAAATTTGTGATTTGTAGACGTGACCCCATTAATTCTTCCTTTTTGCCCGTCGCAATCCATACAGCAACAGAACCTCGTTACCCGTATCGGCACCCGAGTGTATTGCTTCCGACAGCATGGCCGAACTTCCGGTCATGAAGGCCGCAACAAACTTGGTAATCGCTATCAGGCAATTCCCGACCAGAGCGATGTAGATAACCTTTCGGGAAGATGCCACCATGCGTTAGGTATCTCCAATAAGAACATCAAGTCTTAAATCCTAACTGTTATAACAGGCCTGCCCGATTATCAACCACCCTGCCATCCGCCGCCCTGCCCGCTTGCCAGCCCATAGAAAAGTAGTGCTGAGGCGCTGAACATGACTATGGCTGCCACCACCAAGCCAGTATTGGTGACCAATCCCAGTTTGTTCTTGCCCATTATCCCGCGGCTATTGCCTATCACCACAAGCAATACAACAAGGACCGGAGAGAGTACACCTTGCAATACATTTGCCCAAAACATGAGGTGTACCGGATCGAGACCAATCAGTGCAAGGGACAGGCTCACAGCCAGCCCTACCGTCAAGATCAGATAGAAGCCCTCGTTCTGCCAGGGTTTTTTCGATAAACCGGATGGCCAGCCTATCGTGCCGGCTACGCCGTAAGATGCGCTGGACAGCAGCACCGGGATGGCGATGAGTCCGGCCCCGATCAGACCCAAGGCAAACAGATACTTGGCAAAGGGGCCAACCAGCGGCTCCAAAGCTCGTGCTGCATCGAGTGCTGTATGGATCTCCTGGTGTTTGGTGAACAACGTTGCCGCAGTTGAGACGATAATGAAGTACGCTATCAGGTTGCCGCTGACCACGCCGGCAGCAATGTCAATGGCGGCGAGCCGGAACTTGTGTTTAGTCGAACCGGAGCGTTTCTCTTCTTTTTCTCCCTGTACCTGCCAGAAAATCGTGTAGGGTGAGATAGTCGCACCCAACAGGGCAACTGCTGTGCTGATGCTGACAAAGCCGAAATCCACATGCGGTACAAATGTGCTGGTTAACACCGCGCCCCAGTTCGGCTTTGAAAAAAAAGCTGTAATAATGTAGGCCACGAAAACCATGCTCATTGCTAGGAAAATTTTTTTTATTGCGTCAAAGCTCTGGTATACCGTGAGATACCATAAGGTGAGAGCAACCGGCACCGTGAACCACGCCCACCACAATCCCGTTATCAACTCGATACCGGTGCTGATAGCTACCAAATCAGCTGCGATCAAGGCAATATTCGCAACAATCAGGAGCAGGGCAGCGGGCACTGCCACTTTCCTTCCGTAATGATCTCGAAGTATTTCTGCAAGACCTTTTTGTTGGATACGACCTATCTTGGCACATGCGAATTGAACGGCTTGTAGCAATGGCGTAGAGAGAAGCATTAGCCAGAGATGGCCGTAACCGTTCTGGGCGCCATCCAACGAGTAAGAGGCGACGGCCGAAGCATCGTTGCCTGCCATTCCGGACAAAAGGCCCGGGCCTAGTACTTGGAAAACTTCGGTCTTATCGTCATCGCCCGCCGCCGCATCTGTGCTTCCTTCTCTTTCTCTGGCATTTTCCGTCTCCAGCGTCCCGTGTAGGTTGCCTGTCCTCTGTGCACTTGTACCAACATCAGGCCCTGCCTCCTCTTCAAGCCTGCGTAGACCAACATCCGTCGGCAGAGCTTTCCCTGTTGCGTCGAGCAGATCGTCTCCATACTTTCGCTTGTTCAGGTCTTCGGGAGGAAACGCCTCCCGTCCGACCGCCGCCAGCGCATCAACTTCCTCCTCGCTTGCTGAGATAATTACTTTACTTGGTGAGCCGTTTGGCTTGTTACCACCGGTTTCTTGCGCAACAGACTGGATCCGCTCGACGGGAATATCAAGCTGTTTCCTAAAGATAGTACCCTTCTCAGCAACTATTGTCTCGACATTGCCGGCCTGATCATGAACTATATCAGTCACTTTAGCTTCGCTTATATCTTCTTGACCTAGATCACCTTCATCGGCTTCTACGACCATGCCGACTTCAATTTTCTTGGCCGTTTCCTGGGCGCCTTGACCAGACTGAATAGCTTGCTTCGACCCTCCATATTGATCCGAGTTAGCCTCAGAATATCGCTTATCACTCATTCCAAAAATCCCTTCTTGACAATCATATCGCTAATTTATGCAAATAGTTCAATTAGTACAACCCGTATGGCTTATTGTGGTAAGGAGGTACTCAGCAACAAATATGCCAGATAATACTTACGGATAATGAGAGTGTAATAGGCTGATTGTACGTGGTAAAACGGAAATGAAACGTGCGGGGCGAGAGAGAGCCGTCAACGGAATCCGTCATGTTAAGCACAACCACCACATATGGCGGGCCACGAAACGCAAAACATCGTAGCATCAATTGGTTCAGCTAACTTTATTCTAGTATGTGTAGAAACTTTGGAAAAGTTGACCCGACTTTTCTCGAAATTCCGGGGACAATTCCGGGGACAAGAATTCCGGGGACAGTATATAAAACTATTCCGTTTTTTGTTTTGGCCCTGGTTTTTGTGGCCGAAGAGATCTCTCAAGCAAGGTCTCAATATGATCAACAAATGCCTCTTGCCCAAGCGGTCTGCCAGATCGCTCATGTTTGCGGAAAGTGGTCATTTCTTCTTCGGATGACAACGATAGAAAATCTCTCCAATTTCCAACAATTGAAAGCAAAGGTTCAACCTTGACCAATTTGTCGTCTTGAGCCATGAGGTGGGCCTGGGCACTGCTCCACGGATACTCCTCCGGGCGTGCAACAATTCCGGCAGCGACAGGGTTCATTTCAACATATCGGGATGCTGCAAGCAGATAACTTTCGTCCATCGGAAACGATGCGAAGCGCTCCTGCCACAGGTGTCCACGCCACTTCTCGCGAAAGTTGATCCTGCGTGTATATCGGCGGTGTGCTTCACCAATTGCGCGGGCAAGCCCTTCTTCAGATTCAGGCACAGCTATTAAGTGAACATGATTGGGCATCAGACACCATGCCCAGATCTCTACACTGTACTTTCCGCACCATTCAGCCATAAGGTCAATATAGGCTGCGTAGTCGTCGATACAGAAAAAGGTCTGTTGACGGCGGTTGCCACGTTGGGTGATGTGGTGGGGAATGCCGGGAGCTATAACTCGTGCTATGCGTGCCATGTTTGGAGAATAACAGAAATAAGATGAGCCTCTTGCAAAAGTATATTCAGTAATTTGAATACATCTTTTAAATCGTATAAAAGCTGAGCTTCACCGGCAAGTCCATGATATTGTTGAGTTGCGAGTCTTAACAAATCTGGAGGATGCCAAT
>Ga0209430_1000937_pt1 | contig 24369 bp, 21 predicted proteins | sample BarGraIncub1133A_FD_184504 | JGI IMG/M metagenome (GOLD analysis project Ga0209430, IMG submission 184504) | Arctic peat soil microbial communities from Barrow, Alaska - Barrow Graham LP Incubations 11-33A (SPAdes) (version 2) | ecosystem: Environmental > Terrestrial > Soil > Wetlands > Peat... | reverse complement strand
GGTCAGCGCGAAGAGCGTGAGCCCGAGCACGAACAACGCGGAGTAGTGCAGACCGCCCTGGACGACCTCGCCCATCTCGCTGGCGATCACCGAGGTCAGCGGCCGGGCGGAGGACGTGAGCGACCAGGTGAGGTCCATGGTGTTACCCGCGACCATCAAGACGACCATCGTCTCGCCGATCGCGCGGCCGAGGCCCAGCATCACCGAAGCGAAGATGCCGGAGCCGGCCGCCGGGACGATGACCTTGTAGGCGGTCTGCCACCGCGTGTTGCCGAGCGCCAACGACCCCATGCGCAGATCGTTGGGGACGGCGTGCATCGCGTCCTCCGAGATCGAGATGATCGTCGGCAGCGCCATGAACGAAAGAACGATCCCGGCGGAGAGCGCAGTGAGCGCCGACGTCAGGTGGAACACGTCGCGGACCGCCGGGCCGATCACGTATACGCCCATGAGTCCGTAGACCACGGACGGGACCGCCGCCATGAACTCGATGATCGACTTTGTGACCTCTTTGATCCGCTTGCCGGCGAACTCCGAGATGAAGACCGCGGCCGCGATGCCGACGGGCACCGCGATGGCCAGCGCCACGCCGGTCACCCGCAGAGTCCCGATGATGTAGGGCAGGAACCCGAACTCGGGCGGATCGGCGGTCGGATACCACGACGTGCCCGTGAGCATCCTGACCAGGCCGGCCCCCGGGCTCGAGAGCGCCTGCCACGCGTTCACCCCGAGAAAGACCGCGATCGCCGTCAGGATGACGATCGCGATCCAGCCGCTGGAGGCCATCGACGCACGCACGACCGCCTCGACCGCGCGTGCGCGGGCGGTGCGGCCCCGAGATCCGACTGCTGTCTTGTCCGTTCGATTCATTCGGTACTCCGCGCTCGCTGGCTCCCCGGAACTCGAACAACTGACACGGCGACCCGTCCGGTCGCGCCTCCTTCTTGAGGACGCGCGACCGGACGGGACCGTCCGTGCGATCGAGCAAGGACTCTACTTGACGGTGACGAAGCCCTGGTCCGTTACTACCTTCTGGCCATCCGCGCCGAGGATCCAGTCGATGTACGCCTTGCCGGCGCCCTTCGGCTGACCGTTGCTGTACATGTTCAGGAAGCGCCACAGCGGGTAGGTCTCGTCCTTGACCGTCGAGACCGAGGCCTTGATGCCGTCGACGCCGATGACCTTGACGTCAGCCGACTCGTACCCGACACCGATGTAGCCGATGGCGTTGGCGTCCGCCTTGACCTCGTCCACGATCGCCTGGGTCGAACCGAGCAACTTGGCAGACTTCGCGAACTTCCCGCCCTTGAGCGCCTCCGAGGTCATGAACTCGTACGTCCCGGAGGAAGGGTCGCGCGACACCAGCGTGATCGGAGCGTCGGCGCCGCCGACGTCCTTCCAGTTGGTGATGGTCCCAAGGTAGATCTTGCCAAGCTGGTCGAGCGTGAGGTTCTCGACCTTGTTGGCCGGGTTCACGACGATGGCGACACCGTCACGAGCGACCTGCGTCAGCACCGGGTCGATGCCCTTCGCCTGGGCCTGGTCGATCTCCTCGGGCTTCATCTCACGCGAAGCATCCGCGAAATCAACGGTGCCGTTGATGAGCGCGGCGATGCCGGTGCCCGAGCCGCCTCCCTTGACCGCGAGCTGCACGCCGGGGTTGGCCTTCGAGAAGCCGTCGGCCCACGCCTGCGCCATGTTGACCATCGTGTCGGAGCCGGCGACCGTCAGTGCGCCGGTCAGCGTGGCGCCGGTGGTCGGGGTCGTCGTGCTCGTCGGCGCGGCGCTGCCACAGCCGACCAATCCAAGCGTGCCAACCGCCAGAGCACCTATGACTCCCAGAGTCAGTGCCTTACGAGTCTTCACGTCTGCGTTCACTCCTCATGTTTGGCCGATACCTGTGTCGCGGGGCGCCGGAGACGCCGGCCGCATCACGATAGTGGACCCTCCGAGCATCAGATTGGTTACACCCATGTAAGAAATCGTATCTCCATGTTTCCCTATTGTTAAATGCAGTTCTCACCGATGTCCAACGGGCGCATGATGTACGCGTGGACAGGGATCACAACAGAAGGGCTGTGTCACGTGGCTGACATCCTCGTGGTCGAAGACGACCCGATCATCCGGCAGACGGTCGACTACGCGCTGCGCCGGGCAGGCTTCACCACCCGGACGAGCGGCGACGGCGTCGAGGCCCTCGGCATGGCGCAGAACGACCCGCCCGATCTGATCCTGCTCGACCTCATGCTTCCGGGCATCAACGGATTCGAGTTCGCCGACCGCATCCGCCGGACGGACTCGGAGGTCGCCATCGTCATGGTGACGGCGCTCAGCCAGGAGGGTGACAAGGTCCGTGGTCTCGACGCCGGGGCCGACGACTACATCACCAAACCCTTCTCGACCGAGGAGTTGCTGGCACGTGTGCGCGCGAACCTGCGCCGCGTGCGCGAGCGGGCGATCATACAGACGAACGAGGCGATCGAATCCGGCGATCTGGTCATCGAGCCCTCACAGCTGCGGGTGAAGGTGTCCGGGAGGCCCGTCAAACTCCGGCTCAAGGAGTTCCAACTGCTTGTCGCGCTGGCACGGGACCCGGGCCGGCTCCTCACCCGGCAGCGGCTCGCGCAAGAGGTGTGGGGCTACGACCACCTCGCGTCCTCGCGGACGATCGACGTCCACATCCGCCGCCTCCGGCAGGCTATCGAGGACGACTCGGCGTTCACGTATATCCATACGGTCCACGGAGCGGGCTATCGCTTCGAAGCGGCTCCCAAAGTCGGAGACACCCTATGACCTCCCGCTTTCGCACATTGGCCGGATCGTTCCGGGCGCGCCTGATCCTCGGCTACGCGATCGTCGTCCTGGTCATCGCCGGCGTGTGGGCGTGGAGCCTGTACGGCCCCCTGACCGGCGCGGCGCTCGACCAGCAACGCTCCCACCTTGCGACGATCGCCCATATATCGGCCCTCGCACTCGCGGACACCACCGCGACCCCACCGGCCGAGGTGGCTCGACTGGTCGCCGACACGGGTCTCAGACTCACGATCGTTGCGGCCGACGGCCGTGTGCTCGCCGACAGCGCCCAGGACCCGGCGACCATGGATAACCACGCCGCGCGCCCGGAGATCGCCGCCGCACTGCGCGGCGTGACGGGGTCGGATACCCGGCTGTCCGCGACTCTCGGCTTCGAACAGATGTACGTCGCCGTTCCGGCGACGCTCGGTGGCGCTCGTGTGGCGGTCCGCGTCTCCGAGCCGCTGGCCGCCATCCATCGGATCGCGGACCAGGGGCGCAGCACGGGCCTGCTCCTCCTGCTGGGGGCGTTGGCCGCGTCCGTATACGCGGGGTTCCGGCTCTCGGCCGCCGCCACGATGCCGCTCCTGCGCCTGCGTGATGCCGCCGAAGCGATGGCTGCGGGCGACCTCAGCTCACCGGTGCCGGACAGTCCCGGAGAGCTCGGAGAGCTGGCGACCGCGTTGCTGGCGCTGCGTGACACGGTACGCTCGACGATCGCGGAGCTCGAAGCCGGCCAGGGGACGCTTCGCGCCGCTATCGACGGCCTGAAGGACGCTGTGTTCGTCTTCGAGAACGGCAGGGTCGCGCTCGCCAACCGCGCGGCGGCCGCGCAATTGAGATCACCCGCCGCGGGCTGGCAGGGAGCCACGCTTGCCGACCTGTGCCTTCCCGCCTCCCTGGAGTCAGCTGTACGCAGCCAGCTGACCGGCACCACCACGTCCTCCACCGAGGTGGGCCCCGATCCCGAGGGGCGCTACAACCGCGTCACGGCGGTACGCCTCAACCCGGAGGTATCCCCACCACACATGCTCGTCGTGATCGCCGATACCACCGACGTGCGGCGCCTCGACGCCGTGCGGCGAGACTTCGTCGCCAACGCCTCTCACGAGCTCAAGACGCCGGCTTCCTCCATCCAACTACTCGCCGAGGCGGCCGGGCATGCCGCCGAGGACGGCGACACGACACAGGCCCTCGAATTCGTAGGACAGATCAGCGGCGAGGCGGACCGCCTGCGCAGACTCGTGACGGACCTGCTCGACCTCTCGCGCTTGGAACGCCCGCTCACGCCCGGCGAGATCACGGACGTGCGGGCCGCGATCGCCAATACTCTCGCCGGTCACAGGTCGACTGCGGCCGCAGCAGGGCTGCAGGTCACGCTCGACGCCGACGCCGTTGAGGGTCTCGATGTGTACACGACCGCCGAGCCGACCGACGTCGCCGTCGCGCTCGACAACCTGCTGGCGAATGCGATCGCCTACACGGAAGACGGCTCTGTGACCGTGCGGCTGACAGCCGACGATTCGACGGCCACGGTCGCCGTCAGCGACACCGGCGTCGGCATCCCGGCCGAGCACCTGCCGCGGATCTTCGAGCGCTTCTATCGGGTCGACGCGGCGCGGACGCGCGCGAGTGGCGGGACGGGACTCGGGCTCGCCCTCGTCCGCAACGCGGTGGAGCGTTCGGGGGGGAGCGTGGAGATCGCGTCACAGGTCGGATCGGGGACGACGGTCACCATCCACCTGCCACGCGCTCGCTGAATCGCAGCCGTCAGCGCAGCGGAGTGATACCGGCGTCCGCGATCAACATCGCGATGACCGCGACGGGAGCGACGACCGTCAGCGCCCAGCGCCACCACATCGACCCCGAAGGTGGCCGGACGTCCGGGTCGAGCGGGACCGCGCGGCCCCAGGTGAGTACGGCCGCTGCCCATAGTCCGACCAGGGTCGCTCCCAGACACCACGAGGCGAGTACGTCGCTGAAGTAATGCACGCCGAGATAGACGCGGGACACCCCCACGAGAAGACCCACGGCCAGGATCACCAAGCTGCCCGCGACACGCGTGATACGCGGTGCGCGCGATACGATCAACATCAACGTGAGCGTCCCGGCCAGAACGATCCCGGCCATCGCATGCCCCGACGGGAAACTTGCCGAGCCGGGGATCGCGATGAGGGACGCAAACGGGCGCGGGCGTTCGATCAGGTACTTCACACCCTCGGAGAGTGCCGTCCCCACGGACATGAGGATGATGACCGACCCGGCGCGGCGAGGATGCCCCCAGACCGCCAGAACGAGGGCCGCCGCCAATGTCGCGACGATGGCGACGCGCGCGTCTCCGAGAAGCGTCGCCATCCACATGACACGCGTCATCGCAGGGCCCGTGATCGCGAAGAGCATCGCTGATGCGGCCGTGTCCATCGCGACCGCGAACGGCTCGACGACCTCTTCCGCGATCGACAGGAACCCGAGGAAGAAGAGTCCTGCGCACAGCCACGCGATCGTCACAGGGAACCCTCGACGTGATCTCACATCCAGCCGGTTCGCGGCAAGCTTCAGGAACGGCCCGGGCCGCAGATCGATGCCCGGCTTGCCCGAGGGCGTCACGTCAGCGACCGGCGCTTTCCAGAAGACGGGGCGCGACCTGCTTCTTGCGCGAGAGCATCCCGTCGAACCACGCGGACCCGGACTCGAAACTCACGCCGAAGGCCTTCTCGAGCGGACGGCGCCGGCCGGTCACGATGAGCTCGCTCCCCTCGCGCACGACGTCGGTGACCATCAGCGCCAGCGTGTCGTACCCGCGAGCGCGCGCGAGGCTCTCCATGCACGCGACGATCTCCGCCCTATGCGCAAGGACCTCGTCCGCGTCGACCGTTTCGATCTGGCCGACCGCGACAACGAGGTCTCGGATGCGGTACTCCTTCAGGTCACGGGTCACGACCGTCTCCGCCGAGAACTCCTCGCCCGAAGTGCGTGCCCGGAACATCTCCATGGCGAACTCCACGTAGTCGACCTCTAGGATCGCCGAAAGCCACTCGACGACCTCGCGATCGGATCCCGTCGTGGTCGGCGACTTGAGCAGGACCGTGTCGGTGAGGACCGCGGACAACAGCAGGCCGGCTATACCCACGGGCGGATCGACCTCGAACTGCCGGAACTGCATGGCCACGATGGTCGCGGTCGCACCGACCGGCGATCCGATGAAGGAGATCGGCATCGCCGTCTCGATGTCGCCGATACGGTGATGGTCGACGATCTCGACGACCGACGCCTCTTCGACGCCGTCCGCCGACTGGGCGACCTCGTTGTGATCGACAAGGATGACCGACCGCCGCATCGCCCGGGCGACATTCGTACGGGTGAGCAGGCCGATGAGGCTCCCGGACGAGTCGAGCACGGGCGCCTCACGCTGCGGGGAGGCGAAGAGGTCCTCAGCCGCCTCGGTGAGGAGCATCTCGGGTTCGACGGTGAGGATATCGATCTCCATTACCTCCGACACAGCGTGCGCCAAGTCCATCAGGCGGGCCGCGGTGAACGTGTCGTGCGCGGTCATGATGACCGCGCAGCCCTTCTCCGCGGCCAATGCCAGAACGCTGTCGGCGGGACGATGGCCTCCGGTGATGACGAGGCACGCCGCACCCGCCTCGATCGCCATGGGCTGTGTGCGGCGGCGGTCGCCGAGGATGATCGTATCGCCCGGACGGACCCGAGCCACCATCGTCTCGGGCTCCATCGCGCCGATGAGCACCGCACCCGCGAGCTCGAGCAAGGGGTCACCGACCGGCAGCTCTCCCCCAAGGGTCTCGACAAGACGCCCGATGGAAACGGGCATCTGCGCGAACCCGGAAACGGTCACATTGTCGACGTAACGGCTCGCGAGCGCCTGCACCGTCACCAGGCCGCAGAGGCGACCGTCCTCGACGACCGGGAGCGCTCGGACGCCACGCTCGGACAGCAGCGCTCCGACGGTGTGGAGGGTGTCGTTCGGGCCGACCGTGAGGAGGTCCACGGTCATCACGTCGACGACCCGGGTCCGCACATGCGAGATCTCTGAAGGCGGTTCGACGCCGAAACGCTTCAGGACCCACGCCGATTCCGGAGGCAGAGGACCGAGCCTCACCGGGACGTAGACTCCCGAGGGGTCGATGAGGTTCTTGAGGTGGGCGTACGCGATCGCCGAGCAGATCGAGTCGTTGTCGGGGTTCGAATGACCGAAGACCAGGACGGGACCCATGGCACTACTCCCTCAGCGTCAGGCGTCGATCTTGCGCAGCGGAGCGAACCCGGCGAGCAGCGTCTTGGTCCCGGCCGGCTCGCCGAACGCGATCACGAGCTTGTCACCCTTGACCGCCTCGATGCGGCCGCGGCCGAAGGTCTTGTGCTCGACGATGTCGCCGGTAGCGTATGACGATGCGGGAGGCTGTACGGCCTCACGTCGCGGTGCACCGGCGCCGTAGACGCGGCCTCCGCCCTCGGTCGAGCGGTGCGGCTCGCGCCATCCCGGACGGCCGTAGCGCTCGCCCCGAGCCGCGGCGGCGCGCTCGTACTCGGCGGAGCCGATCCCCTCAGCATGGATGTGCTCTTCAGGGATCTCCCGCAGGAAGGCGGAGATCGGGTTGTGTTGAGTGGCGCCGTAGAGCATGCGCTGATACGCATGGGTGAGATACAGCCGCTCGCGGGCCCGCGTGATGCCCACATAGGCGAGGCGACGCTCTTCGTCCAGGCTCGCGGGCTCGAGCATCGAGTTGGCGTGCGGAAGGATCCCATCCTCCATGCCCACGATGAACACGACGGGGAACTCGAGTCCCTTCGCGGTATGCAACGTCATGAGAGTGACGGCCCGCTCGCCTTCGGCGAGTGTGTCGAGATCGGTCCGCAGCGCGATCCACTCGAGAAGCTCTCCCAGGGTGGCGTCGGGGTGCACGTCCGAGAACTCCTGGACCACACCGTAGAGCTCGTGGATGTTCTCTATGCGCCCGCGGGCCTCATCGGTCCCCTCGGCGCGCAGCGGCGCTTCCAAGTTGGACAGCGCGACGACCGCCTCGATGCGCTCGCGCAGATCGCCCGTGAGCGCATGCATGGCGCGCAGCGTCTCGGCGAACCCGGCGACCTTGGCGCGAGGTCCGGCGCCGAGCCAGTCTTCGTCCGCCACGCGCATGACGACTTCTTGCAGCGTCAGAGACTCACGGCGTGCCGTCTCCTCGAGGACCGCGATGGTCGCGTCCCCGATGCCGCGCCGCGGCTGATTGATGATGCGCTTGATGGAGACCGGGTCCGCGGGGTTCGCCACGGACCGGAGGTAGGCCATGACGTCGCGGATCTCGGTACGGTCGAAGAAGCGCGTGCCGCCGACCAGCTGATACGGCACACCCGTGCGGAGGAACTGGTCCTCCAGGACACGGCTCTGCGCGTTCGTCCGATAGAAGACCGCGAACTCGGTGTAGGAGCGATGCTCGAGCGAGAGCAGCCTCTCGATCTCATCGATGACGAAGCGGGCCTCGTCGCGCTCATCGGACGCGAGATAGCGGGTGATCGCCTCGCCCTCGGCGTTGGCCGTCCACAGGGTCTTGGGCTTGCGACCGGCGTTGTTGGACACCACGTGGTTCGCGGCGGCAAGGATCGTCTTCGTCGAGCGATAGTTCTGCTCGAGACGGACGACTGCGGCGTCGGGGTAGTCCTTCTCGAAATCGAGGATGTTGCGGACGTCGGCGCCACGCCACGAATAGATGGACTGGTCGTCATCGCCCACGACCATGAGGTTGCGGTGAGGTGCGGCCAGCGCATTGACGATGCGGTACTGGGCGCGGTTCGTATCCTGATACTCATCGACCATCAGGTACGAGAAGCGTCCACGCCAGCGCTCGAGCGCCTCCGGGAACTGCTCGAACACCTTCACGGTGTTCATGAGCAGGTCGTCGAAGTCCATGGCGTTGGCCTCGCGCAACCGGCGCTCGTACTCCGGGTACACGCGAGCAGTCATCTTCTCGGGCGGCGTGACGGCGGTGGCCGCGTAGGCCGTGCAATCCAGGAGTTCGTTCTTGGCAGAGGAGATCCGGCCCACGAAGGTGGAGACCGGGAACCGCTTCGCGTCGATGTCCAGTCCGGCGATGACCGAGCCCAGCATGCGCTTGCGGTCGTCCTCGTCGTAGATGGTGAACGACGAGGTATGGCCGAGCAGCTCGGCCTCGCGGCGCAGGATGCGGACGCAGAACGCATGGAAGGTCATGACCCACATAGAGCGCGACGACGGACCTACGATCTCCGACAGGCGACGACGCATCTCGCCGGCCGCCTTGTTCGTGAAGGTGATCGCGAGGATGCGGTCGGGCTGCACGTCAAGGTCGCCCACAAGATGGGCGACCCGATAGGTCAGCACGCGGGTCTTGCCGGAGCCGGCGCCGGCCAGTACGAGGAGCGGTCCCTCGGTAGTGGTCACGGCATCGCGCTGGGCAGGATTGAGGACGCTCAGGTCAACTGTCATAAGACGTTCATTGTACCGTACGGTGGCGAGGTTCGGGGTCGCACCGTGCGACTTAGTTACTTCACGAACCGGATCATGGTGAAGCCTGCGCCATCTTCAGCAAGACAGGCGTCGTGGATCACCCGGCGCTCGCCGTGCCCGTGCTGGACATTCCCGCACCGCTCGCACACGGCCATTCCGCAGACGGAGCACTGGCCGAGCTTCGGCGAATCGACCGCGCCGCAGTGGCGGCACAGTCGGCTCAGCTCGGGCTTGGTGTCGGGCATCGGTCACACTCCTGTGCGATCGATCATCATCTGCGCGGCAACGGTGACGCATGAGCGCACTACTCGATCGTACGTCCCACGGCCCGGGCCACAGGGTCAAGTTCGCCCATCAGTGCCCTCAGCCCTGCAAGGTCGAGTGATTGCGGACCGTCACACAGCGCACGCCGCGGATCCGGGTGCACTTCCACCATAAGGCCGTCCGCGCCGATCGCCACTGCCGCCCGACACACGGGAGCGACAAGATCGCGCTGGCCGGTGGGATGAGACGCATCCACGATGATCGGCAGCATCGAGAGCTTGTGCACGACCGGCACCGCCGTGATGTCCAGCGTGTAGCGCGTGGAGGTCTCGAACGTACGGATCCCGCGCTCACACAGGATGACGTTGGGGTTGCGCATCGTGACGTACTCGGCGGCGGCGAGCCACTCGTCGATCGTCGCGGCCATGCCGCGCTTCAACAACACGGGCTTGGCGCTGTGTTCCGTCACGGACCCGAGTTTCTTGAGCAACGAGTAGTTGGCCATGTTGCGCGTGCCCACCTGAAGGATGTCGACGTAGGAGTCGACGAGTTCCGCATGCGCCGAGTCGACGACCTCGGTGCAGGTGAGCAGCCCATAGCGCTCCCCCGCCTCCTTGAGGTAGACGAGGCCCTCTTCTTCGAGTCCCTGGAACGAATAGGGACTCGACCTAGGCTTGTAGGCGCCACCGCGCAGGACCCGGATGCCGAGTTCGGCGCAGACCGCCGCGACCTCCATGATCTGCTCGCGGCTCTCGACCGAACATGGGCCGGCGATCATGGTCACGCGGCCGTTGCGGACCACCGCATCGGCGCCGGGTGTCGCGGTCGGCATGTCTATATCTCCTTCATCACGTGGAGCACGGTCTCGTAGATCTCACGGATGTTGTCGCCGTACAGCGGTCCCTGATTGCACTCGGCCAGGCGGGCGAAGATCTCCTCTTCGCGCTTCGGATCGTACAGCCCGAGATTCGCCTGCGGCTTGAGCGCCCGGATGTCGAGGGCCAACTTCGCCCGCTCGTTGAGGAGCTCGACGATGCGGCAGTCGAGTTCGTCGATCCCGCCGCGAAGACGGGCGATGTTTGCACGGACCTCGTCGCTCATGTGCGATCCCTCCGATTGTGCGAAGGACGCCGACACTCGCATGAGCGCCGGCGTCCGCATCCTACGAGACTGTTGTGTTCATTCCCATTCGATGGTGCCGGGAGGCTTGCTCGTGATGTCGTACGCCACGCGGTTGATGCCGTCGACCTCGTTGATGATGCGATTGCTCATCTTGGCGAGCAGGTCGTGTGGCAGTCGCGCCCAGTCCGCCGTCATCGCGTCCGCAGAAGCGACCGCACGGATGATGATCGGGTGGCCGTAGGTGCGCTCGTCGCCCATAACGCCGACGCTGCGGATATCGGGCAGCACCGCGAAGTACTGCCAGACCTCGCGGTCCGTGTCCCAGCGGCCGATCTCCTCGCGGACGATGGCGTCGGCGAAGCGAAGGATCTCGAGCTTCTCGCGCGTGACGGCACCGATGATGCGCACCGCGAGTCCGGGGCCCGGGAACGGCTGCCGATGCACGATCTCATCCGGAAGTCCCAGTTCGGAACCGACCGCACGGACCTCGTCCTTGAAAAGGTTCCGGAGCGGCTCGATCAACTCGAAGTGCACGCCCTCCGGGAACGGGATCAGGTTGTGGTGACTCTTGATCTTGGCTGTCGCCTTACCGCCACGGCCGCCGGACTCGATGATGTCGGGGTAGAGCGTGCCCTGCGCGAGGAATCGCACACCCTCGAGCTTCGTCGCCTCCTCGAAGAACACCTGCCAGAACTCCTCGCCGATGATCCGGCGCTTGAGTTCGGGGTCCGTCACGTCGCGCAGTAGATCGAGGTAGCGGTCCTCGGCGCTCACGTGGACCAGATCGATGTGGAACTGGTCGCGGAACACGCGAACGACGTCCGCGCCCTCATCGAGGCGCAGCATCCCGTGATCGACGAACACGCACGTGAGCTGGTCGCCGATAGCACGATGCAGGAGTGCCGCGACGACCGAGCTGTCCACGCCGCCTGACAGGCCGCAGATCACCTTCGCGTCACCGACCGCCGCGCGGATCTCGGCGACGGCTTCGTCGATGATGTTGAGCATGGTCCATGTCGGCGCGATCTCGGCGACGTCGTAGAGGAAGTGCTTGAGGATCTCCTGGCCGTGCTCCGTGTGGGCGACCTCGGGATGGAACTGCGTCGCGTACAGGCGGCGCGAAGGGTCCTCCATCGCAGCGACCGCGCAGGTGCCGGTCCGCGCGGTGGCGGTGAAGCCGTCCGGAACGGTGCCGACGGAGTCGCGATGGCTCATCCAGACCTGCTGCTCGGCAGGAAGGTCACCGAACAAGGCCGAGCCGGTTTCCGTGACGGTGAGTTGCGCGAAGCCGTACTCTCCGATGTCGGTGCGCGGAATCTCGCCGCCGAGCTGCAGCGCCATCTCCTGGATGCCGTAGCACAGACCCAGGATCGGGATGCCCAGCTCGAGGATCGCCGGGTCCATGTGCGGCGCGCCCTCGGCGAACACGCTCGCGGGACCCCCGGAGAGGATCAGGGCCGCAGGCGCGCGGCGGCTGACCTCCTCGGCGGTGATGTCGAAAGGAACGATCTCCGAGAACACGCGCGCTTCACGCACCCGCCGGGCGATGAGCTGAGCGTACTGCGCGCCGAAGTCGACGACGAGGACGGTCGGAATACTCTCCGGCACGCTAGCGGCCCATCCCGACGCCCTGCGTGTTCTGCAGGACCTTGCCCTCGGTCTGGAGCGACGGGGCCACCATGACCTCGGCCTTCTGGAAGGCCTTGAGGTTCTCGTAGCCGCAGGTCGCCATCGAGGTACGCAGGCCGCCGCACAAGTTCAGCGTGCCGTCATTCTCGTGGGCGGGCCCGAGCAGGATCTCCTCGAGCGTGCCCTTCACGCCGCTGCGAACGCGCGTGCCGCGCGGGAGCTCGGGGTGGAAGGTCGCCATGCCCCAGTGGTAGCCGCGTCCGGGAGCCTCAGAGGCGCTCGACAGCGGGGAACCGATCATGATCGCGTCGGCGCCGACGGCGATGGCCTTGGCCAGGTCGCCGCCCGTGCGCATCCCGCCGTCGGCGATGACGTGGCAGTACTCGCCGGTCTCGTCCAGGTGACGCATCCGGGCCGCGGCAGCGTCCGCGATGGCGGTCGCCTGCGGGACACCGATGCCGAGGACGCGGCGCGAGGTGCATGCGTGGCCCGGGCCGACGCCGATGAGCACGCCGACGGCGCCGGTGCGCATCAGGTGGAGAGCACCGGAGTAGGAGCAGCAGCCGCCGACGATCACGGGGATGTCTAGGCCGGCGATGAACGCGTGCAGGTCCAGCGGCTCATCGAAGCTCGACACGTGCTCGGCGCTGACGACGGTGCCCTGGATGACCAGGATGTCCAGGCCGCCCGCGAGGGCCGCCTCGATGTACTTGGGGGCGTTCTGCGGAGTGAGCGAAGCGGCGGCCAGTACGCCACCTTCCTTGATCTCGCGCACCCGGCGGGTGATCAGCTCGGGCTTGATCGGCTCCTTGTACATCTCCTGCATCTTCGAGGTCGCCTCGTCCTTGCCGAACGATGCGATCAGGTCGAGCTGCGTGGCGGCGTCCTCGTAGCGGGTCTGGATGCCCTCGAGGTTCAGGACCGCGAGCCCGCCGAGCTTGCCCATCGTCACAGCGAACGCCGGATCGACCACGCCGTCCATGGCGGAGCCCAGGAGCGGAAGCGGGAAGGAGTAGGTCCGGCCGCGGAATGCGAATTCCCACCCGATGTTCACGTCGCGCGGGTCGCGTGTCCGGCGCGAAGGAACGATCGCGATGTCATCGAATCCATAGGCCCTGCGTGCGGTCTTCCCTCGTCCGATCTCGACTTCCATGAAGGGCGCCTCCTCTATATGCTGCTGTTCGCTTATATCACTGTCGAGAACCCGTCGCCCAAGACCGCATATACACCGAGACCAGGTGCATATCCGCCCCTTGCGAAAGTCCGCGGGCAGGTTCGTGCGCCTGGTCTTCTATGGGCTGCGATGTACTGGTGCGAGGGTGAAGTGCGCTCCCGCCATGCGGGTTCCGTACAGGGTAGCGCGTGACGGCAGGAGGGTCAACGCGCGGAAGGCGACGGTCCGAACCTACACGTTGAACCTGAAGTGCATGACGTCGCCGTCCTTGACGACGTACTCCTTGCCTTCGATGCGCAGCTTGCCGGCAGCCTTCGCGGCGGCTTCGCTTCCCAGCGCATCGAAGTCGGAGTAACCGATGACCTCGGCCTTGATGAACCCCCGCTCGAAGTCGGTGTGGATGACGCCGGCGGCCTCAGGCGCCTTTGCGCCGATACGTACGGTCCAGGCACGGACCTCCTGCACGCCGGCGGTGAAGTAGCTCTGCAGCCCGAGCAGGCGGTACGCCTCGTGGATCAGCGTGTCCAGCCCCGGTTCGGTCATTCCCAGCTCGTTCATGAACTCGCGTGCCTCAGCGGGATCGAGTTCTGCAAGGTCGGCCTCGACCTTCGCGCAGATCCGGATCGGCGTGACGCCATCGATGGGAGCCAACTCGCGTCCGACGGAATCCTCGTCGACGTTCGCGACGTAGAGCATCGGCTTCATGGTGAGCAGGTGCAGGTCGTACAGCGACTCGCGGTCCTCGGGCGTCATCTCCATGCGCGCCGCCCGATGCCCCGATTCCATCCACGCCTCGACACGGCGCGCGAGCGCGACCTTCGGCTCCAGCGTCTTGTCGCGCTTGGCTTCTTTCTCGAGACGCGGGATCGCCTTCTCGAGCGTCCCCAGGTCCGCAAGGATCAGCTCCGTACGGATCGTCTCGACGTCCCCCGCCGGGTCGACCTTGCCGCCGACGTGCACCACATCGGGATCCGAGAAGTAGCGCACGACCTCGCAGATCGCGTCGGTCTCGCGGATGTTGGCAAGGAACTTGTTGCCGAGCCCCTCCCCCTCGTTGGCGCCGGCGACCAGCCCGGCGATGTCCACGAACTCCACGACGGCGGGAAGGATGCGATCGGGACTCACGAGCTCCGCGAGGCGCTGGAGCCGGGCATCGGGTACTGCGACGGACCCGACGTTGGGCTCGATCGTGGCGAAGGGATAGTTCGCGGCGAAACCCGTCTTGCGGGTCAGCGCGGTGAACAGCGTCGACTTGCCGACGTTGGGCAGTCCGACGATTCCGATTGACAGCGCCACGGATCTTCCTCGCTTCTCGAAAAGTACGGGACCGCGTCCGACCGGACGGAAGCCACGCGGCAGGATATCAGTCGAGCAGGTCCTCGTACATGGCCAGCAGACGCTCGCTGTTGACCGCGGGCGTGTAGCGGGGCGCGCTTGCCATCGCTCCGGCCGCGAGCTTCCCGCGCAACTCCGGATCGGCGAGCACGCGCGCCATGGCCTCGCCGAGCGCCCCCGGACGGTCCGGTGCGAGCAGGCCGTTCACGCGATCGGTGATGCGGTCCTCGAAACCGGGCGCGCGCAGGGCCACCGTCGGCGTGCCGCACGCCATCGCCTCCACCACCGTGAGCGGTCCCGTCTCGGACCGTGACGCGCTCACGCAGATGTCGGCGGCCGAATACCACAGACTGAGGTCCTCGCCCCCGACGGGACCGAGCATGCGCACGCGCTGTTCCAGGCCCAACCTACGGGCACGTCGAAGTACCGCGCCGACCTTCACTCCACGGCCCGCGAGCACGAGGAGCGAGTCGGGAACCATGGCGGCAGTGACCGCGAACTCGTCGACGAGCGCCTCGACCCGCTTCTCGTCCGCGATCCTTCCCACGTAGATCGCCAGCGGTGTGGAGTGGTCCAGCCCAAGGGTCGCGCGCGCCTGCGCGTGCGATATGCAGCGGATCCGATCGGTGTCCGCGGGTGCCTCGAGCATCTCGATCCGAGCCGTCGCCCCGTTGTCCCGAAGCCAGCGCGTGACACGGGTCGATGGGGCGAGCGCGAGGTCGCACGAGTTGACGAAGCGCGCGGTACTCGCATTGAGGTACGGCTTCAGAAACCGGCCGATCCCCCAGTAATACTCGTCGAGGTAGTCGGTGTAGACCGAGTGACAGGTGAACACGATCTTGGCCCGGCACCGACGGCCAAGGTCGACGCCGCGCGGTCCGAGAAGTATCGGGTGATGGACGTGCACGATGTCCCAGCAGTTGTCCTCGACGGCCCGTGGCAGGCCGCTCAGGATCGGGGCGACCTTGAAATCGGAGTCGAGACCGACCCACGCCGGGAGTTCGTAGATGGTCTGATCGCTCGGCTGCCGGCGATCGTGCGCATACGTGAGCACCTCGACCTCGTGCCCGCGGGCGAGCAGTTCTCGGACCGAGAGCGACACCCACATCGCCACGCCATTGCGTGCGGGAGCGTAGGTGTCGGTGACCATGAGAATCCGCACGTGCGCTCCCTCGTCGTCCTGATATCGCGATCGAAATCCCGGCACGAGTGGCCTGCCGTCCCGCACGTAGTCTAGCGCGCCGTCGACTCATCGAGTGCGAAGGGCCCCGCGCCGACCTGCGGCGCGGGGCCCTTCGAAGCGATCCGGTGAAGCCGGGCTACCGGCGACCGGGTTTAGTACATCCCGCCGCCCATACCGCCCATGCCGGCGGCGCCACCCATGGCGTCGTCCTTGGAGGGGATATCGGCGACCGTGGTCTCCGTGATGAGGATCAGCGCGGAGATCGAAGCGGCGTTCTGAAGCGCCGTGCGGGTGACCTTGACCGGGTCGATGACGCCCATCTTGATGAGGTCGCCGTACTCGCCGGTGGCGGAGTTCAGGCCCTCGCCCTTCTTCATGCCCTTGATCTTCTCGGCCACGACGGAGCCCTCGAAGCCGGCGTTCGCGGCGATCGTCTTGAGCGGCTCATCGAGAGCCTTGCGGATGATCGCGACACCGATCATCTCGTCGTCGGCGAGCTTGAGCTTGTCGAGCGCGGGAGCGGCGTTGATCAGAGCCACGCCGCCGCCGGGGACGATGCCCTCTTCGACAGCCGCACGGGTCGCCTGAAGGGCGTCCTCGATGCGGTGCTTCTTCTCCTTGAGCTCGACCTCGGTGGCCGCGCCGACCTTGATGACGGCGACGCCGCCGGAGAGCTTGGCCAGACGCTCCTGGAGCTTCTCGCGGTCGAAATCGGAGTCGGACATCTCGATCTCGGTCTTCAGCTGGCCGATGCGCGCCTTGATCGCGGCCTCGTCGCCACCGCCGTCGACGATCGTGGTGTTCTCCTTGGTGATCTTGACCGTCTTCGCGCGGCCGAGCATCTCGAGCGTCACACCGTCGAGCTTGGTGCCGAGCTCCTCGGAGATGACCTGGCCGCCGGTCACGACGGCGATGTCCTCGAGCATGCGCTTGCGACGGTCACCGAAGCCCGGCGCCTTGACGGCGACGGAAGTGAAGGTGCCGCGCAGCTTGTTGACCACGAGGGTGGAGAGCGCCTCGCCGTCGACGTCCTCGGCGATGATGAGCAGCTGCTTGCCGGCCTGCATGACCTTCTCGAGGATCGGGAGGAGATCCTGGATCGAGGAGATCTTCTGGTTGGCGATGAGGATCAGGGGCTCGCTCAGGACGGCTTCCATGCGGTCGGAGTCCGTGATCATGTACATGGAGACGTAGCCCTTGTCGAACTGCATGCCTTCAACGGTCTCGATGTCGATGCCGAAGGTCTGCGACTCCTCGACGGTGATGACGCCGTCCTTACCGACGACCTTCATCGCCTCGGCGATCTTGCCGCCGATCGTCTCATCGCCGGCAGAGATGGAGCCGACGTTGGCGATCTCGGACTGGTCCTCGATGGCGCGGGCGTCGTCCTTGATCTGGGCGACGACGGCCTCGACGGCCTTTTCGATGCCGCGCTTGATCGCGAGCGGGTTGGCGCCGGCCGCGACGTTGCGCAGGCCCTCGCGCACGATGACCTGGGCCAGCAGCGTGGCGGTGGTGGTACCGTCACCGGCGACGTCGTTGGTCTTGGTGGCGACCTCCTTGACGAGCTGGGCGCCCATGTTCTCGATGGGATCCTCGAGCTCGATCTCACGGGCGATGGTCACGCCGTCGTTGGTGATGGTCGGCGCGCCGAACTTCTTCTCCAGCACGACGTAGCGACCCTTGGGCCCGAGCGTGACCTTGACGGCGTTGGCGAGCTTGTTGACGCCCGCCTCGAGGCCGCGGCGAGCCTCCTCGTCGAACTTGATGTCCTTAGCCATTGAGCGATGTCCCTCCTTCTAGGGGGTAGATCGCGCCCGCACTTCGCGATGCGCGATCGATGATGAACGGGGCGAGTTAGCTGACGACCGCGTAGATGTCGTCGGCGCGCAGGATCAGGTAGTCCTCGCCGTCGACCTTGACCTCGGTGCCGCCGTACTTGCTGTAGATGACGGTATCGCCGACCTTCACGTCGACCGGGATGCGCGTGCCGTCCTCCTTGTACCTACCCTCGCCCACGGCGATGACGGAGCCCTTCTGGGGCTTCTCCTTCGCGGTGTCGGGAATGAAGAGGCCGGACTTGGTCTGCTCCTCGGCCTCGGAGGCCTTGACGACCACCCTGTCGCTCAACGGCTTGAGATTCATGCTCTACCCTCCATCGTTCCTTGCGCGGTCTTCACTGTCCGTACAGCCGGGGCACGCACGTGCGAGACCCCGGGATCGATCCATACGAGTCGATACCCGATGGCGATGAGTGCTAGCACTCGGAGCGCGTGAGTGCCAAAGCGCACCCGCTGATGATAACGATGCCGCCGCGACGGTGCAAGACCGCGCCTTTGGATATGAGCGGCACGCACTCAGGTGTTTGCGCCGCGCCTCAGCCGAGCTTGAGATCCGGGACGGCCTCGGCGCTCAGGCCCAGTGTCTCGCCGCGCCACAGGTGGAGATGCGCCGCCGCCGCGATCATCGCGGCGTTGTCGGTGCACAGATCCATCGGGGGCACACTGACCCGGATCCCGCGCGCCTCCATGGCCGCCGTGAGCGCCCGCCGTAGCGCCGGATTCGCGGCGACGCCTCCCCCGATGAGGAACGTGCGGACACCGCACTCCTCGACCGCGCGCAGCGCCTTTGCGACCTGAACGTCGATGACAGCCGCCTGGAAGGACGCTGCAATGTCGGCCACGCGCAGCTCCCGCCCGGCGCGGCGCTCCGCGGCGATGTGGGTGACCACGGCCGTCTTGAGCCCGGAGAGGGAGAAGTCCAGGTCGGCGCTGCGGATCATGGGTCGCGGGAACGGGATCGCTGCCGGATCGCCCTGCTCGGCCAGCCGGGAGATCGCCGGTCCGCCCGGATAGCCCAGACCGAGCGCCTTAGCGACCTTGTCGAAGGCCTCGCCGGCCGCGTCGTCGATGGTCGAGCCGAGCGTGTGGTACTCGCCCCACTCGGGCACATGGACGAGCGACGTGTGCCCGCCTGAGACGATCAGCGCGACCAGCGGCGGTGCGACATCGGGCTCCGAGAGCACACAAGCGAACAGATGGCCCTCGAGGTGATTGACACCGACCAACGGCAGACCCGTCGCAAAGGCCAGTCCCTTGGCGTACGCGACACCGACCACGAGCGCACCCACAAGACCCGGCCCGTAGGTGACGGCGATCGCCGTGAGATCGGAAAGACCGATACCGGCCTCGCCCAGCGCCTCCTCGACGACCCCGACGATCGCCTCGGTGTGCTTTCGGGATGCGATCTCGGGGACCACGCCACCGAAGCGGCTGTGGAAGTCGATCTGACTCGCGACGACACTGGACAACACCTCACGCCCGCCACGGAGGACCGCGGCGGCGGTCTCGTCGCAGGATGACTCGATCGCCAGGATCAGATCGTCGCGGTCCTCGTCTCCAACCGGCTCATCGATGCGCAGGACACGGAAGTCCGCGAGCGCCGCGCGAGCGCGGACAGCCAAAGTCGACGAGGCAGCGGACATGGTCTCTTCGCCCAGAGGACCGCTCCACAGTACGAGCGCATCCTCGCCGGAGTCGCTGTAGTAGCCATGGCGGCGTCCTTCTTCTACGAAGCCCGCTGCGGCATACAGGGCAAGTGCGGAGGCATTGCTGGGGCGTACCTCGAGCGTAAGACGGTCGATCCCCCGGTGAAGCGCGTCGCCGAGCAGCGCCGAGAGCAACGCCGCACCCAGGCCTGCGCGCCGGGCGTCCGGCCTCACGGCAAGATTCATCACGTGGCCCTCGGGGCCGATCTGCATGAGACCGGTGTAGCCCACGACGCCCCACGGCGAATCGGCCACGAACCACGAGCGGCCGGGCCCCTGACTCAGTTCGTCGAGGAACATCCCGCGGCTCCAGGGAGCAGAGAAACAGGCCCGCTCGACGGCCATGACGGCGTCGAGATCGGAGATATCCATCGGCCGTATGCGCGCCGTCACGGGCGCACCTCCGGTGCCGGACCGGCGACCCCGCTGGCCGGGGCGAGCGTCTCGACACCGACCAGCATCTTCTCGTTGACCTCGGCGTCGGATAGACGCGTGTAGATCGGCAACAGCGCCGCCGCATCGCCGTCGCCCTGCTCCATATGAGAGAGCGTGCGCCATCCGGCCTCGAGCACCGCCTGCCCAGTCGGCAGCCACATGGTCTCGGGAGCGATGGTCGCGGCATCTCCGAGCACCGACAAGAACACGTCGGCGTATTTGTGCAGTCCGTTGCCCGCCAGCACCAGCGGCTCGTCCAGGTCGAGCCACCCCTCGGCGACCTCTGCCGGCGCCGCGACCGAGTGCGACGTCAAACGCGTCACCTCACCGTCGACGCACCGAAACAGCGCCGGGTAGACCTCCCTCCGCATCGCATCCCCCAAGACGCCGACCAGACCGTCACGGCCCGCGAACCGCTCGGCGATCGCATCGAGGGTACCGACCCCGTAGAGCGGTACGCCGAGCCCCTGTGCGATCCCCTTGGCGGTTGCGACGCCGATCCGCACCCCCGTGAACGACCCGGGACCGCGACCGACGATCACCGCGGCGATGTCGCGGACCTCGAGGTCCGCAGAGGCCACGAGGCCCTGGATCGAGGGCACGAGGTGCGTGAGCGAGGCACGTGGCGCATCGAGGTTCACCTCACCGATGAGGTGCACCCCTTCGACCACGAAACGACCGAGCCCCACCGCGATCTCCTCGGTCGAGGTATCGAGCGCAAGGTAGAGGGTCACGATCCCGTCACCGCCCCTGCCGCGCGCCAAGCGTCGGCCCAGCCCCGCGCGAGTCGCCGGGACCGCGGTCCGGTCGCCTTGAGACGCAGCACGCGCCGGGATTCATCGGCGACGTCGATCACGACGTCGAGACGATCAGCCGGGAGCTCCGTGGGGAACCGGTCCGCCCACTCGATCGCCGACACGCCATCCGACTCGAGGGTCTCGTAGAAGTCGATGTCCACGAGTTCCTCGGGCCGCTCGAGCCGGTAGAGGTCGAAGTGATAGAGCCGCGTGTCCCCGGGATGGACGAGCAGTATGTTGAAAGTCGGACTCGGGACATGTCCGACCACTCCGAGCCCTTCGGCCATCCCTTGCACGAGCGCGGTCTTGCCCGCGCCGAGACCACCCGAGAGCGCGATGACGTCGCCGGGATGGGCGGCGCGACCGAGCAGGACTCCGGCCCGATGGGTCGCGAGCGCGTCACCGGTGGTGATGGTCTCCTCATCGCGGTCGATCACCTCGCGCAGGAGCCGGAAGTCGTCCTCGAGCACGCTGCGCTTCGAGGTGTCGTACAAAGCGGCCGCGGGATGGAACACGGGTGCAACGCGTCGGCCGTCCACCTCGAAGACCTTGCCTCGCAGCGATGTGATCGACTCGGTGGTGCGCAGCACGAAGTGGGATGCGAAACGCCCGAGCGTCGCTATGACCGCAGGGTCGATGAACTCGATCTGCCGGGAAAGGAACGGCGCGCAGGTCTCGATCTCCGAAAGCTCAGGGTCACGATTCCCGGGAGGGCGGCATTTCACCATGTTGGCGATGAACACCTCGCTGCGTCGCAAGCCGATGCCCGCGAGCAGCTCGTCGAGCAGCTTGCCGGCGGCGCCCACGAACGGCTCTCCCGCAAGGTCCTCGTTCTTGCCCGGGGCCTCACCGATGAGCATCAACCGCGCATGAGGGTCACCGCTGCCGAACACCAGGCGCGTGCAGGTGGAACCCAGCGGGCAGCGATGGCAGTCACCGATGTGATCGCGGAGCTCCTCGAGGTCGGCGCAGCCGGCGGGGCCCGCTACAGCCACGTGGTGACCTCCTCCAGAGGCCGGCGCAGAGGCCGGCGTGCAGCCTCGGCGGAGTATCCGATCGGCAAGACTGCGATTGGGGTGATCGGTCGAACGACGTCGATGGCCTCTCTGACGGCGTCGTCATCGAAAGCCCCGATCCAGCATGCCGCCAGACCGCGGTCGACCGCCGCCAGCAGGATCATCTGAACCGCCGCGGAGGTGTCCTGTATCGCGTAAAGCGCCTCACCACGATCACCGTAGCGAGCGGAGCAGGGACGCGGGTCGACACAGACCACGATCACCACGGGGGCAGCCGTCGCCCACTTCTGACCCATCGCGGCAGCGAGCCGCTCCCGGGATTCGAGGCTGCGCAGCACCACGAAGCGCCACGGCTGGATGTTGCCCGCGGTCGGGGCCGTGACCGCCACCTCGAGCAGTGCGTTCACGTCTTCATCGGTCACAGCGAGCTTCGTGTTGAAGTGACGAACGCTCCGCCTCTTCGCGACGACCTCGGAAAACTCCATCGACGCCTCCGGATCCGGGCTGGGTCACAGGCGACACGTATGCCGCACCGGGACGGGTACCAACACATTCTAGACGAGGCACGCCCCCAGCCGTCGGCAGGAATCGGGCCGCGAAGGTCGAATGACCGTCAGTGACAAGAGGAGTGTGATCCCACTATGGCGATGAACGGGCAGCGGCCGGACGTCAGCGACGAAGAGATCGGGATGCGGACGTTCCAGTTGCGCAAGGCCCAAGCCGTCGAGCGCGCCACGGAGCGCATGCGGCAGGGGCTCGGCACCGAGTGGGCCAAGTTCTCCAATCCCGAGATCGAAGCACTCGGCTTCGCACTCGGCGAGCTATGGGCATATGTGGCCCACTCCGAGTGGGACAGCCTGCATTTCAGCATGCTGGGAGTCACCGACGCTCGTCGGATCCTCAATTTCGCACGCGAGTTGGTCGCTCACAAGCGCAACAGCGTGGAGGTCCTTCAGGACCTGCATGCGATGATCATCTCGAAGAGCTGAAACGGGAGCGGACCCGTACCACCCGCACCGAGATCCGGAACGATGAATGGCCCGCCACCTTCACGGTGACGGGCCATTCATGTACGACGACATCGAATCGGATCAGGCTGCTCCGAGCGAAGCCTTCTTCTTGGACTCGATCTTCTTCTTGACCTTCTTGAGACGGAACAGGTCCTCGCGCGCGCGCTCGTCGAGCGTCTGGCGAATGTAGGCGACCTGCTCCTTGAGACCCGGGACGGTGATCTGCTCGAGCGCGTTGACCCGGCGGTTCGTCTTCTGGATCTCTTCACCAAGACGCTTCAGGCGCGTCTCGATATCGGCGTACTCGATGATGACGTCCAAGATGTTCTCGAACCTGTCGGCGGTCTCGTCGATCCGGCTCGAAACGCCCGTGATCGAGTAGCCGCGCGTGAACGAGCTACGTACAGGGCTCTTGCCCTTGGTGACGACCGGGACCGATACACCCATGATCTTGGTACCGGTCATGTCGATCGTGACCTCGCCCTTGGTGGCCATCGCCACCGAGCGGACCGACACGTTGCCGTCGACGGATTTCGCCACGGCCAAGGAGTACTGGGCCTCGGACACCGCCTTCTGCAGCGAGCCGGACAGGCGCAGCGTCTCGTCCATGACGGACATGAACTCGATGAGCAGAGCGTCTCGCTTCTGCTTCAGCAGATCCATGCCCTGAACGGCGAGCCCGATCTGCGCTCGTCTTTCAAGGAGTTCTGACCGAGTCGGCCGGACCTCTTCCACGGCTAGATGTCCCCACCCTTCGAGTCCTTTTCGTTCGGGTGGTACTTCGGAATGAACTCACGTACGCGCTTGAGTTCGCCGAGCGGCAGGCCTGCGAGGAGTTCCCACGAGACGGTGAGCGTGTCCTCGATGGAGCGGCCCTCTTGGCCCTGACCGATGATCGTCTTCTCGAAGTCGTCCGCGAACCGCAGGTAGCGGCGGTCGGTATCGGACAGAGCTTCCTCGCCCACGATGGCGACCAAGCGACGGAGGTCGCGGCCCTGCGCGTACGCCGCGTAGAGCTGGTTGGCGACCGCGCGGTGGTCCTCACGCGTCTTGCCCTCGCCGATACCGAGGTTCATCAGGCGGCTCAGGCACGGCAGCACGTCGATCGGCGGATAGACGCCACGACGGTGGAGCTGGCGCGAGAGCACGATCTGACCCTCGGTGATGTATCCGGTGAGGTCGGGGATCGGGTGCGTGATGTCGTCGTCCGGCATCGTCAGGATCGGGAGTTGCGTGACGGAGCCCTTGTTGCCCTTGATGCGGCCGGCGCGCTCGTAGATCATCGAGAGGTCGGTGTACATGTAGCCCGGGTAGCCGCGGCGTCCCGGCACTTCTTCGCGTGCGGTCGAGACCTCGCGAAGCGCCTCGCAGTAGTTGGTCATGTCCGAGAGGACGACGAGGACCTGCATCCCCTTTTCGAACGCCAGGTATTCGGCGACGGTAAGGGCGACCTTCGGGGTGAGCAGACGCTCGACCGTGGGGTCGTCGGCCAGGTTCATGAAGAACACGACGCGCTCGAGCGCTCCGGTGTCCTCGAACTGCTGCATGAAGAACGCGGCCTC
>Ga0209430_1000935_pt1 | contig 24405 bp, 6 predicted proteins | sample BarGraIncub1133A_FD_184504 | JGI IMG/M metagenome (GOLD analysis project Ga0209430, IMG submission 184504) | Arctic peat soil microbial communities from Barrow, Alaska - Barrow Graham LP Incubations 11-33A (SPAdes) (version 2) | ecosystem: Environmental > Terrestrial > Soil > Wetlands > Peat... | reverse complement strand
TTTTTACAACCTAGAGGTATGTCATCTCTTTCATCGACTCCTATAGATACTCATACACTTGGTAAGATGAATATTTCAAATACTCCCAATCAGACTACTTCTCAAAATAAAGTTCCCTGGATGGATGCTATCAATTCTGTAGTTCCTTATCTAAGACCAAACACTCAACTTGATAGGCCAGACTTAACACCTGAAATGATGGCTATGGGATTTAACCAACAGGAACCTGTACAGGCTAGAGGATTTCAACCTCAATTAGATGTTCCTTATGATATATCATATCAGGATATGCTTAATAGAAATCAGGGAGACTTTAGAGCAGCAGAAAGGATGTCTCAAAATAATCCTGCATTCCTTGCTCAATTGAATGCTCAGAAATATGCAGCTAATCAACAAGTACTAGGAGAACAATTTAGACAGAATCAGAATGAAAAGAATCAAGTATATAATCAAAATAGAAATACTCTTAATCAATCACAACTTACAAATATTGGTATCATGGATAAACAATACGAGAGACAAACTAGTGCTAAAGCCAAGACACAAGAAGAAGCTCTTAATATCTCTAAATCAATTTCAGATAAATTAAGTAGATATAAAGAGGAACAACGAATATCTAATCTTGAACAACAACGATACAACTATAGATTTGATAATAATGGAAGAGCTCTCAATATGAATCCTCTTGCTCAGTTTAATATGACAGGAGTACCATCACAACCTCAAAGTGCACGTGGAGAATTAGCTCCTGGTTACGAAGATTACTATGATGTATCTGGTCAAAGAATTGGTACAAAGAAATCAGCAAAAGATAGTGGTAAAAATGGTAAAAAAGTAATTGCTAGAAATGGATCAATCGTTAGAGCATTAAAGACTATTTAATTTCATATCTTTGTTAATATTAAAATAAAATCTAATGGCATCATTTGCATCAAACGGTCCAACTCGATTTGACCCTTATATTTCTCAGTTACCAATTGTATCAGCTATGACTGAAATTGGAATGGAGAAACAAGCTAAGTATGATCAAGGTATTCAGAGAATCCAAACTCAGATAGATAACGTTGCAGGAATGGATGTTATGCGAGATATAGATAAACAATATCTACAATCTAAAATGGGTGAATTAGGTAACAATTTAAAATATGTTGCTGCTGGAGATTTCTCTAATTATCAATTAACTAATTCTGTAGGAGGAATGGTTAATCAAATTGGTAAAGATGAAAACATTCAAAATGCTGTATATTCTACACAACAAGTTAGAAAAGGGCAAAGAGATTTACAAACTGCTAAATCAACAGGAAAGTCATCTATTCAGAATGAAGATTATTGGAATACACAAGTAGGTAGTTGGTTAAATAATAAAGAGTTAGGAAAAACTTTCAGAGGAGAATATGTTCCTTATACAGATCTTACAGAAAAATATGCAAAAGTTGATGCAGCATTAAAAGATACTGAGTATAGTTATGATCAACCTTATCAGACTAATGCTGATGGTTCTGTAAAATATTTTGATGCTAAAGGTAATCAAACTACAGCAGATAAAGGTCAACCTATTATCGATGATGCTATGAAAAGTATTACTAAGAAAGGTAAATCTGCTAAAAGAATTCTTGATAACTTTTATAGTAATACTACAGAGAATGATCAACAACAACTTGCAATAGATGCTACCTATCATTATAAGAATGCAAGTTTTGATACATTTAAAAATGATATTGTTGCAAACTTTGCTCTTCAGAAAAAACAATTAAACGATTATACTACAGAACTTGCAGTAACTTTAAAGAATCCAAATATTTCCACTAAGGATAAAACTACAATACAAGCTCAGTTAAATGATGTGAATGAAAGATTAAATAGTGGGAAAGCAGAACAGGAATTAAGTAGTAGTCTGAAGGAGTTACAAAATCCAAGAAATTTAGAAGTATATAAAGTAAAACTCTATACACAGAAATATCTTAGTAATCTAGCTCAGGATAAATCTACTGAAAGTTACAAAGAAGAACTTAAAAGTAATCCTTATGCTCAGATGAATATGGAAAAGAAAAAGTTTCAGTTTGATATCCAAAAAGAGAATACAAGAATTAATCAGTGGAATGCTACATACGCATTAGATATACAGAAATGGCAAACTGAAAGAGCAGATAAAGCCATGGCAGCAGAAGAAAAAAGAAAAGAGAAACTTGGATCTGAACCTGTTACTACATCTGGAGGAGTAAGAACAGATATTGAAGCTCCTACATCATTATCAGTAACTGATAGTATTAATGCAAATGATGTAGAATTAAAACAACGAGATAATGAATTTCTAAGTCAAAACTCAAAATATAAAAAAGCAGACTTAGATGCTCTTGCAGATGAGTATAGTAAGAATCCAGGAAATGTTGATGTAAAGGATAATGATCTTAGATCATATTTAGATAATAGACATAGACTAGAAAATTCAAATGCACGTAGTCAAAATCTATTAACACAGATGAGTAAGGTTACTGCTCCTATAGAAGCTAAATTAGATGCTGCATTTGCAGGAACTCGTGGTTTGGTAGATAGTAATACAGGTAAAGAAGTATATACTGCTAAAGAATTATTTGAAGTGGGAAAAGTATTAGATGGTTTTTCAGCAGATTTACCTATGAACATGAGTAATATGCGTGGAGAAGATATTGCTAATATTATTAGTAAAAATAATGAAAAAGTTCTTGCAAGATATGCTGGTTCTAAATATGAAAATCTTGCAAAGACTTTTGTAAAAAGAAGTATAGGACAACCCTTAAACTCTATAGAACAATCAGCAATGAATAGAATGCAACAGATCAATTCACAATTTACGAATGTTGCCAGTAACACTGTCAAAGATAAATTAGATGCTGAATCAAATTATCTGATTACTAAAGATCCTAAATATATGACTATGGAAGGAACTTTAGATATATATAATAAACCAGATATGGTACAAGTCAGTGCTATAATTGCTAAATCTATGATACCCTCCGTGGGAGGATTAGATGTTAATAGTAATTCTGATTTTAATGCTGAGACACTTAATACTTGGAGGAATAATCCAAAGATTAAAGATCTTCAATATAGAATTAGTAAAAACTACGATGGTTCTGCAAATCTCGTTGTTCAAAATGGTACAGAAAAACAAACTATTCCTATGACAGCAAGTGACTTTACAGCATTCTTTCCAAGATATGCAGAAGTAAGTGCAATGACAGCAATTAAAAGAGATATATTAAGTTCTCCTGAAAGTACAACAAATCCATTAGGTAGAGAAAAACCAACAAGTGCTGCTTATACAGGATATAATCTACCAATGTTGAAGGATACAAATATTGCATCAAAGGTAAGATATGATATTGAAGGTGCTAAATCAAATTCAGGAGGTCCTATGGATGGATATCAAGTGAGAGTATATGTGAATGATGGTAAGATGTGGCATCAGGGAGTTGTAAACCAACGAGGATATATTGGTGAAGAACAAATTCAAGATGTGATTTCAAGAATAGGAATGGATGTAGTTCAAAGTATATTAAAACAATAGATATGCCAATTTTTGATAATGAGCTTTTAGGAAATGTTTCTGATAGGACAATTACTCCAGATAGACCAATGCTTAGTTCTCCTGATATAAAGGAAGTAAATGTTAGTCTTAATCCAGTCAGTGCTCCTGTAGATGCACAATCGAATAATATTGAGAGAAAAGGATCATCTATTGATGAGATATCTAATCTTGCTGGAGCTCCTTCAAAGACTCCTACATTTGGTTCTCCAACTGAAATGGTTAAATCAAGTGAACTCCTGGATAATAAAAGATATCCAGTATTTCAAAGAGGCGTAGATCTTGAAAATGTATATGGATTACATCAATCAGGTTGGTCACAACTTGGTAATGGTATTGTTAAGATGGCAGCAACAGGATTAGGAACATTTGCTCAAAGTTTTGCTACTATTCCTAATACAGTTAATGCTATTAAAGATGGAAAGTTCTCAGATCTAGCAGGTAATCCTGATGGATATGAAGGATCTATTGACAACTGGTTAAAAAATATAGAAGATAAATTTCCAAACTATTATACAAGAGTTGAACAGCAACATCCTTTTAGAGCAGCTATTCCATTTACTACTGGTTCTGCAAACTTTTGGGGAGATAAAGTAATTAAAAATCTTGGATTTACTATTGGTGCTATTGGTGGAGCAGTAGTACAAGATTTAGCAATTGGTGCTTTGACATCAGGAGTAGGAGAAATTCCTGGAATTACTGCTCAGGTTGGTAAAGCTGCACTTTGGTTAAATAAAATCTTTACAGGAACAAAGGATGTATCAATAGCTCTTGAAGAAGCTAAAGCTGCAGGAGTAGGTGCAGAAGGTCTTCTTAATATGGCACATCTTACTCAGGTTGCTGCTGCTACAAAAGTATCAAGTGGACTTCGTTATGGATTAAATATATATGGATCAGCTAGAACAGAAGCTGGTGTAGAAGCACGAGATGGGTATAGACAAGTAAAAGAAGATTTAGTCAAGCAATATAAATTTGAACATGTGAATGCAGAACCTACTGCAGAAGATATGACTCAAATTAATGAATATGCTACAGATGCCATGAATACCAGATTTGGTATTAATATGGTACTTCTTAGTGTTTCCAATGCTATTCAATTTGATAATCTATTTAGAACTTTTGGAAAGGCTACAGAAAAAGGAGTATCTAGTAGTATTTCTAAAGAGATAGGTGAAGCTGGAAAGATAGGACTGATAGAAGGGTCACTTGATACATTTGAAAAAAAGGTTGGAGGTATTGTAGGTAAAACATGGGATGCAATTAAACCTAAACTTCCAATGGTTTTATCAGAAGGTGTGTACGAAGAAGGTGGTCAGTATGCTGCTGAGAGAGGTACACTTGATTACTATACAAGAAAATATAGAAAAAAAGATAATCTAGGAACTTGGAACGATCTTAACGAAACTCTTTCTGCCACTACAAAAGGATTACAGGATCAGTTTGGTACATCTGATGGACTTCAAAATATGTTTCTTGGTGCACTCTCTGCATTGATCACATCAGGAGCAATGGGTAAGATTGATAATATAAGAGGTAAGGGTACAGATGCACAATTACAACGTACTTTACAATCACTAAATCAATACGGTCTTACAGGAAATTTTGCTAACAAATATGCAGACACTTTAAATACTGCTGTCATTGCTAAAGAAATGAAAGATGCCATTACTAAGAAAGATATATTCACATATAAAAATCTTAAAAATGACATGTTCTTTAATTTCGTAACATCAAGACTCCCTTCAGGAATGCACGATGTTACTATTGAGCAATTGAATATGTTGAAAGATCTTAAAGAAAAAGATTTTGAAGAAACATTTGGAATGAGTTTCGATGAGTCTAATAAAAAAACTGTTAGTGGGTATGTAGATGGATTAGTTGAGAAAGCAAATCGTATTAAAAATACAACAGACTCACTAGATAAGATGTTTATAAATCCATTTAAACATTCAGTAAATCCTGAAACAGTTGAAGATGCTGAGCAAACCAGAAATCACAATATATTTAATCAATGGAAGGTAGATCTTACTCGTTATGCTACTATCACTCCTGAAGTGAATGAAAGAATAAATGCGATCAATCAAAAAGTAATGGCAATACATCCTTTACTTAATACAGAAATTCTTTCTAAACTAACTAGTAAAGAAGGATTATCAACATTATCAAAAACATATGAACAAAGAGCTATAGAATTAGATAGTCTTCTTGCCATTACTACTGATATAAAAACTAAATCAGATACAAAAGCTCAGATAAAAGCTTTACGTACAATGTCTGAAAGAATTCAATTAGGATTATCAAAAAGATTTACTACTGGAGTGTTTAATAACTTATTGAATTTTGAATTAAATAATCAGGATGCTACAAAAGAAGATATTATTCCAGTTGAAAAAACTGCAGAACTATATAAATATGGACAAGATATAGTTGAACTTCAAAAATCAAAACAGATTGCTAAAAATGCATACGAAACTCTTTCTGAAGAAGATGGGTTTAATAAATATTTTAAAGAAGCTGAAGAACTAGTTACTCAAAAAGTACCTGTTACAGTTACTCCTGGAACTACTCCTACAGTAACACATACATTTACTAATAAGGTAGGAGCTAGTGAAGATATAGAAATTAATAAATTCTATGAACTTCCATCTGCTAAGGTAGCCAAATCTGTAAAGATGGCAGAAGATAGATTTAAAGTGACTTCTCCTGATAAAACAGTTACGTTTTATTCTACAGCAGAAGATGCTCAAATTGCAGTGGATGATATTAATAAAGATATTGCTGCTCTTGCAAAAGTAAAAGTGATAGCTCTCAATTCTGATGGTACAATTAAAGTTGAAGATCTTGCTGGAAATATTCAGAATATTGATCCTACTAATCTTGCTGGATATAGTAGAATTCAAACTCCTGAAGAACGACTTGGAAAAGATAAAGATCAGTTAGATAGTGAACAAGACTTAATTGATATTACATCTGGAGGAATTTTTACAGGAAATCCTCTATTAGAGAACGAAGTTCCTGAACAGTCTCTTAAAGATGTATCTATATTTTTTGCATCAAGTATTACTGAATCTGAAGGATATAATAATCCTTTACAATCTGCTCCTCACATTACTCGTTCTAGAGAGTTCTTAAATAATGCAAAGAGTTTTAAAAATAGAGGAAAACTTGATGCAATTCTAGTTACATTAAATAATGAAAAAGCTCTTGGTCTTGAAGGACTTACACAGTTGTCCTATGGTACTAATAGTATGGCTGATGCAACTAATGTAGATACAGGATTTGTAGCACAAGTGTTTGTAGTACAGGATAAAGGCAAAACTTATTTTGTAGATAAGAATGGAAAAAAACTTACTGAGGTTGGTAAACAGTTAGATCTCAATCACGTAATCTTTCAAACTATGCCTACCACTGCAACATTAGATAGTAGAGGTAATCCTAGATATAGAAAAGATCAGAAGGATGAATTTATTGCACTATCGAAAGCCTGGGCAGTTATGAGAAAAGATATTTTCTCAGATACCATAGGGCAATATAAAATAAAGAAGTTTACTATTTCAAGAGGTATCCCTATTGAAAATACTGTAAATGGTTTACGTGAACAAAATCATGTAGGAGCAACACTTATATCAAAAGATGAAAAACAAGCAGATAAAATAATTGCTACACAAGAAGGATTAATACAGATATCAATTGATGGTAAAATAAGTCATCAAAATCAAAACTTAACTTTTTCTAAAGGTCGTCCTCTATTACAATTTGATGATACATTAGTTTTTCTAGCAAATACAAAATTTACTTCTGAAAAAGCTAAAAGTATATTCGAAGTGATTAAAGCTTTTGTTGAAGATATTCAAAAACAATCAGAAGCTGGTCAGAAGATTAAATTAAATCCAAACTATTCTAACTTCTTAAAGAATGTTCTTTACTATGGTAAGAATGGTGGAAAGAGTGAAAATAAATTTAAGATTAATACTGACACTATGACAGTAACTCTTGGTAACAAGAGTTATAATATTTCAGAGATAGCTGCAAGAGAAAGTGAAATAATCGATCAACTTGAAAATACATATCACAATGTAAATAAAGACACATTAGGTAAAGGTAACTTCAATCAAAAGTTCATAGAATATGTGTATATAAAGGATGCACTACAAGAAGTGGAATGGAGAAACTATCAAGTCTACTTACTATCCTCAAAGAATGCTGATGGATCACCAAGAAATGTAAAGAGTACACCTTTACTAACTTCTGTTGCTCAGGCTACAGAATCTCATCCATATTCATTTAAAGCAAAGTATTCAACATTAAGTGATTTTGAATTACCTATACAACAAGTTCCACCAGCTCCAATAATTCCAGGAGTTCCTACAATAGGAGAATTTAAAATGGATGGTGTAACACAACATACATTTAAAGGCTTTGCAAGTGGACCAGTTAATTTTACTGGTACAGTGGATGATACTGGTGGCATTGAAGTAACGGTGTTACCAAATAAAACTATAGAGACAGCATCTGCAAATGCAGCATTTGTAGCAAATACAGTTGTTCCAACTTTGATAGCTATTAATAAACTTGATCCTACTGCTACTACAGAAGATATGGTCAAGATGTTTATTGCTTATAAACTCATCGATGAATTAAATAAACTCAAAACTCCTGTTGCTCCTACAGTTGTAGCTCCTGTAGTTGTTACTCCTCCTGTGGTTGTAGCTCCTATTGTTCCATTTAATCCTAATGTTGCATCACCTCCAAGTGATAACTATAGAAGAGTGGAAAACTCTGAACAAGGAGAAGATAGAATTACTACTGAGGAGATTCAACTTTTTAGAGAATACGTAAAAGAAAATATTCCAAACATGCCTATTGAGGTATTGGAACAATTAATCGATACCTTTGACAATGAGAAAGCCTGGGGAGTATTTGAGAATGGTGTAGCTAAGTTTTATAAGGGAGCTATTAGAGGTACAGAATATCATGAGTTGTTTGAAGGTATCTGGAAATCCTTCATATCTCCAGAGGAACAACAATCTTTGTTAGATGAGTTTAAAGCTAAGAAAGGAACGTTTTTAGACAGGCAATCTGGAAAACAGGTTATCTATGCAGATGCAACAAATTCACAGGCTAAGGAAAGAATAGCTGATGATTTCGCAGACTATCGTCTGGGGAAACTTCCTGCTAGAAGTCTTGGAGAAAGAATTCTTAATTTCTTTAAAAACATTATAGAATTTGTAAAACAATTTGTGAACAAACCTTCTCAGAAAACTGAATTATTTAGATCAATTGATACTGGAAGATTCAAAGAAAATATAATTCCTGAAAGAGTTAAAACTGAATCTCCTGAATATAGTAGAATTCCTGGAGTAACAGAAACACAAGCTTTTCAGTTTGTTGGTGATATGGCTATTCGTAGTGCTCAGTTTATATTTGGTGATGATAAAAAAACTATATATGATGTTCAGCAAATAACTGGTAAAGCTATATATGATAGAATTAAAGCTGACTATACCAGAGAAAATAAAATTCAGCAATTTGGAGAAAAGAGTTTTGATCTTTTATTTAAAAGAACTCGAACATTTGTAAGAACACTAGGAGTTAATTTTACTGAAGAAGATAAGATAGATACGAACGATAGTGAAACAAACAATAAAGCATATGCTCCTGAACCATTCACTACTGACTGGAAAAAGACTTCACCTTTTGCAATTAAATTTACAGCAGCTCTTTTACCTATGGTAGAAGCTATGAATCAACAGGAGTCAACCTCATTACAACTACCTAAAAGATCAATCTCTACACAGGCATTAGGATATGTATTAAATAATTTCAGTAGAGTGTTTGCTACACTTATGGATAAAATTTCAAATACAAGTAGTATAGAAAAAGTAAGAGAGAAGTTATTAGATTTAGCTAAATATGATGCAAACTATGTACGATTTTTTCAACGTGTAGGAGGAGATCTATCTACAGGTACTATTCCTTTTAGTAATTTTAAACATGAAGACTGGAGATTATTTATTGATTTCTTTCAAACATTTACTAAACAACGACCTGATGCACTGATTCAGTATACTACTACTGAAAATGATGTGTACACAGCTCCTGCAGAAATATACGGTATAAGTAGAGAACTTCAAAGAGAATGGTTTAAAAATATGAGAGTTGCATCAAAAGATCCTCATTCCATTATCTTTTGGAATTCATCAGTAAAAGCTTATCAGGTTAAAAACTTAAGAACAACAATAACAAAAGTAGAAAAAGGATGGCAGGTTACAGACTATAATAAGGATGTAACAGTATACGATACAGAATTAAAAGCTAAAAATGCTGCAGTTAGATTATCCTTTCCAGTTAAGACTACACAAGATATGATTAAATTTTTATCTAATCTTGGTATAACTGCTACTATGGAGAACTATTTAAGTATGAATACCTATCAACGTGCAGATTTTAATAAAGCTGTTAGTTTCATTCGTACATATATTCAGGATAGTCCAGATATAGGTACACTTAATGGTAGGACACTTGGAATTAAAGAACCTATGGCTACTCTGGCAAATTTAATAGTTAAAGTAACAAATCCTAATCAGGAGAATACGCATACAAATGTTGATGGTACAAAGAGTCAATCCTATGAGAATAATAATGTACCTTCTATATTTGAGAATGAGTTTAATGAATCTACCACTCGTGATGAGTTATTAAATAAACGTAAAGAATTAAATGATGTATTTTCTAAGAATAGTATAGTTCTTAAAGAAGGTGGTTTATTCATTAATGAAGATGGTGATAGGATTAAAGATATGAAGGTATCCCATATTGAGGGTATCCTTGATATAGATAGAGATAAAGGTATTTCTACCAGTAAGCTATCTAAAGGAGATAGATTTACTCAGGAGATTAATCAGAATCTAAATGGTAACTATTATATACTAATTCCTGCAGATAGTTCTAGAGAGTGGATGCTTAATATGGGTAATTATATATCCTTTGAAGATGTACAAGGTGGAAGAATTTGGAATAAAGTTAACAAAGTATTTAGAGGATATCTTACTGATGATATAGCTCTGGCCCTGGATGCAGATAATAGAAAGACTCTTAAAAATATAGGGAGCAAAGCTACAGAACTTCGTTTCTTTAAAGACATTCTATCTACAGTAGATAAGGATGGCAATTTAGTTTCTACAAAAGTTCTTGATGGTATCAATAGTTTAATTGCTAAAGATGCTTCTCAAAAAACTATTGAGAAATATGTAGACAAAAACATTGATGCAATTAACGAAGCGGTAAAAAAATTCATTACTGAGAAAGTAACCACTACCAAATCAATATTAACAGAAACAAATCAAATCATCGTTAATGTTGACGATACATATATGTATAAAGGAATAGATAATAGATTTATCAATGAGAAAAGAACTAACACTTTAAATAAGTTTGAACTTAGTGAAGAAGATGTTAATGATATTCTTACATTTACTAATGTCAACTATATCCTTAATAATATTGAATTTCATAAAATACTATTTGGAGATCCCTATCAATTTGCAATTAAGAACGGAAAACTAGATGAAACAAAACGGTTAAAGTCATTCATCTCTCCAAGAAAAACAATGTTCGATCATCCTGAATACAATTCATTTTTAAATCGTGAATTTAATAATGCAGGTGATATTGAACTTGAAGATACCGATATTGGGTATCATACCTTTGGTAGTTTTGCTCAGACAGTAACACTAGATGATATAGTATTGCAAACAACACTTTTCCCTAATCCATTTGAGGAAACTGATGCATTCTCTACAATTATAGATACATCTTATAGAGAAGTAAAATTGAAGAACAATCAATGGAGTAATACTGCTGAGAGATGGCATCAATGGCAAATGGCATATACCAGACAAAATATACCTGGATATACCTATACAAATGATTTATTGAAAGAACAGGATGTTGCTCTTATGAAAACTCCTGAACCTATATTTAAAACAGAAGTTCTTAAACCAATTGTATCTGGTTCAAAACATGGGATTGAACATATAGATATTGATATTGATAAGATGTCACAAATGCCTTTATATTTTAAAGCTGTACAAGGTACTAATCTTGAAAAACTATACACAAAGATGTGGACAGAAGAAATAGACTATGTTGTATTTGCTAGTGGTAGAAAAGCAGGTGTAGAATCTGTTCATAAATTATATAACAAAGGGATATTTAATAATGAACCTTTTGCCAAAAATACAATTGTTGATATACCTTGGAGTATATATGGTATACAAGTAGAAACATCTCATGAAAATGAAACTGAACAAACTAGAGGATCTCAAATTACAAAAATGTCTAGTATGGATATGTTTGATAATGGTATACCAGTTAGTCCAGAAGCTCAGCAACACTATGCCCGTAATACTGAGATGCTTAATAAGATTCACGAACATGCATATAATACATTACTTCATAAACTTGGAATAGAAGATAACAATGGTCAGTTTAAATTAGTTGATCCTAGAGCTATATCAGAAACTCTTGAATATGAATTATTAAGGAGACAATTATCTAATAATGCAATAGATACTATTGCTCTTGATGAGAATGGAAGATTCAGAATTCCGTTCGAAGCTTCTCCTATGTATACACAGATTAAGAATATTTTATATTCGATGATTAATAAATCTTTAATATCACTTAAAACAAGTGGTGGTCCTAAAGTTCAAGTTCCTGTAACACTATGGGAATCTGGAAAAGAAGGTAGAGGAATGGTTTACAAAACTGAAAAAGGATGGGAAAAGATTTCTATAGCAGAATATGACAAACTTTCTACAGATGAACAACAGAAGGTAAGACTTACAAGTGATACTTTAAAATTCTATGTAGACGAGGATGGACAACGACATTGTCAAGTAACGCTTCCTCATTGGTTTAAAAACACTTTTGATAGAAAGAAATTTCCTACAGATAAATCAATTTTAGATTATATAAATCGTACAGATCCCTCTATATTAATGGGAGTTGCTTTTCGTATTCCTACTCAGGCAATGTCTTCAGTAGAAATAATTAAAGTAAAAGGATTTCTTCCACAATCAATGGGAGATACAGTTGTAGTTCCTTCAGAAATTACTGCAAAAACTAACTCCGATTTTGATATTGACAAATTAAACACCTATCTAAAATCTGTATATAAAGACGAGAAAGGTGATGTAAAACTAATTGTATATAAAGGATCAGAAGAAGCTACAAAGTCTTTCTATGAAGATGTATTCAATAAGACTATTGTCAATGATATTACTAAAATTGAAAACTACGAAGAGTTTAGAAAAAGATTAGTTAGTATTTTTTTACAATTTGAATCTATTTCAGAAGAAACTCCTGGAGATTTTCGTGACATACTTAGTGAAGAAGATAGGATATTTGTTGATACACATGAATCTCTATTAAATACAATTCTTGATCAAGCAGAAGATAAAGAAATTAATACTTCTGATTATATATTAAAAGATATCGAAAGACTTGGTGAGACTAAAGTAAATCTTCTTGGTAAACTTCTTAATAGTAAAATCAAAGAAGATTATCTAAATATGATGTATAAAAAAGCTTTAGAGAATGAATACTATGATTCTCTAGAGAAGATGCTGTCTATTCCTGAAAACTTTAAGAGATTAACTTCTCCTGTAGATGACGCAGGATTAGCTAAGATAGCTGACCAACTTAATAAATTAAGAGGAGAAAATGAAAATAGTATTAAGAATAGAATTCTTGATAGAAACTATATGACTTCTCTTAGACATGATTTTAGTACAGCAAAAAGATGGGTAGGAATTGCAGCTGTAAACATCGTAGGTCATTCTATTGCACAAAAAATACAATTACACATTGATCCAGAAAGAGTAACTCGATTAAATGTATCAGATAAAAAAATATTAAATGATTGTGTGATAGTTCTTCCTCATAATACAACAGTCGTTAATGATAAGACTTATACATCTATGTCAGGAGTAATGACAGCAGATGGTTCAGATTATATTTCAAATAGATTATCTGGATATGCTACATCATTTGTAGATGTTGCAAAAGATCCCTATATTATGAAGATTATTAGTTCAGAACTTTTGATTGGCTCATTTATGTTTCTTGAACGAATTGGTGTAGGTAAAACTACAGCAATGTTTTTAAATCAACCTATTATTCAAGAGTACGTAAAGTATCTGGATAGTATGAATTATAAATATCTATACAAGAAAGCCAATTTAGAATATATTACTGATAGATTTCCTGCAACAAAACAAGATATAAGAGCAGCTACAATTGATATTCATCAGTTCAGTAATAATATAACAAAATATTCAGATAAATCAAAAGAACAAGACTCACAAGACAATGCTATCCAGCAATTGATACTTAAAGAATTTTTAAAATATGCAAAAATGGCAGAGTTTAGTTTTAAACTAAGTCAGGCATATAACTACGATACAACAAAATTTAGAAATTCTGAAGCTGTATCCAGAAAGAAAACTAAAACTGAAATAGCTAGAGTTAGTAATATATTTTCTTCTGTAGATACATTAATGAATGCAACATTTTTAAAAGATCAGAAGAATTTTATTGATAAAGCTGTATCATCAATGGGAGCAGTAATGAAACTTGAAGAAGATAGATTTAGAGTAATTACTGGTGAGGTAATGAAAGTATATGAGGAAAAGGAATTTATTAGTCAGGATGACTTTGATATAATTGCAAGTAAGGTAAAAGCATCTTTTTTAGACTATGTAGTTCAGATCAAAACAAAATTAAATGATCAAATTGCTGAACTTACTACAGGTGAATCTTCTGTAGCAAATCAACTTAGAAAAGCTATTGAAGATCACCCTGAATTAAAACTTTTAAGAGATTTTACATTTGCTGGTTCTGATAGAGAGAATAGTGCTGAGACTATTAAACTAAGAGTCAATATAAAAGAAGCATATGATGAAAATCTACATGTGGAGATGATGTATGAACTTAAAGAAATCGAACCTATACTATATGACAATATTGTAAAATTAGCAATTCTTCAAGGAACTTATCAGACTGCGGTATCTATTAAAAACATTATTCCTCTTGAAGATTATGCAGCTAAAATCAAACCTGTAATTGATTCTTTAAATGATTCATTTGATGTGAAAGCCTTTACAAATGGGATGTTTCAAAAAAATAATTTTAATAATGAAGCAATAGTTCCTATATTTAGTCCTAAGTTCTTTCCAAATGTACCAAAAATTCCAGGAGTACCATTTAATCCAGAGGAACATTTTCCAGTAATTGATCATTTAGGTAGAGAAGTATATCAATATGTATCACCATTATTTCCAAATATAGAACAATTTGGTAGAGCAAAAGATAGAAAAATATTATTAATAGATCCTGTATATAGTCCTTTAGATGTAAAAAATGATTTTATTAAGATTAGAAGATCTCTTACATTAAAAGATGGTCGTACAATAGATATATCTACAGGATTATCAATTCCTAGTAGCGAGTACAAACGAAGAAAAGATATGGGAGATCAATCTTTAAAAGATGTTTATGGATATCAAAAGGTAAAACATATGAACGGCATGCCTTTAGTTACTTTTAAAGGTGAACATGTATATAAACTTATTAACTTATTAGGAGATGGTCAGTTTGTATCTGAATATTATACAGATAATCGAAAATCTGTATTGAATAATGGTACAGTAAAAATTGATAATGAAATTCCAAATGATGATTTGATTGCTTATTTTACTCCTAAAGGTTCGATAAAAATTATTGAGGATGTTGATGCTGAAGTTATTGAAGATAGTGACGAACTTGATCCAGAATTAACTACACGCAATAATCTTGATACACTAATTAAAGAATTTGGAGAAGCTAATTTTAATAATACTATCGATAAATTTCAGCCAAATAGTATTTACATGTCTTCTATAGATATAGATGGAAATGTAATAGAGGACATAGGTATTGAGAATTATCAAGATATTCAAAATCTTAAAAATAAATTCTTTAATAGTAGTGATGATAAGTTTAAAGATCATGATCACTTTGATTATAATATATATGACGAAAATCTTGATCCTACATCTCCTGATTTAAATGAGGAAGAACTTATTACATATCTTACACCAATAATGACTGAGATTCGTCCAACATTATTTGACAAGACACAATTAGAGATACCTTATGAAAATATTGTACCTTTACAATCACAGGATGATAACTGGAAAGAAGAAGATAATAATTGTCCAATACCTTTTTAAATTATGACAGTTTGTAATAATAATCAAAAGTTTAAGACTGCAGAAGCTGCAAGTAAAGCAATACTGCGTACTAATAGAGTGATTGATGAATTTTTGAATATCAAAAATCTATCAGAGTTTAGAAGATTAAATGGTCTATGGTCAGATAGTGCCAAAGAAAGATTTGGTATTCAGGAAAAACTATTTCTTGAAGATAACAATAGAGCTATTCCTAATAAGAAAGCTTTCAAAAATATCGATAATGCTAAAGGTATTAATTATCAAAAAAAAGGAACAGAGGGATCAATTGCTTCTCCACAAACTATAGCCAGGCTAAAAGATTTTATTAAACGTATAGGTGTTGATATTAAATCTGTACCAGATATCGTAGTAGGAGGAGTAAAACAAGATGTCAATGGTGTTGCGCAATTAATGCAAGGTCTTATTCAGGTAGTAAATGGTAAAGAGAGTGAATCTCTTCCTGAGGAAGCAATGCACTTTGCTGTAGCAATTATCAAACAAACTAATCCAACTCTATATAAGAAACTCATGTCTGAGATTAATGGATACGAGATACTTAATACTGTATTTAATACATATGGATCTGATCCTTTGTATCAAACATCAGATGGTAAACGAGATGTTGTACGATTGAAAGAAGAGACTATTGCTAAACTCTTAACAGAAGTAGTAATTAAACGTGCAGAAGGTATTACAGAGAAACCTGCACTAATTGATAAAACAAACTCCTGGTGGAACTCAATAATTACATATCTAAAGGAACTATTTCAAAAGAGTGGATTTGATCAAGCAGCCATGGATATACTTTCTGGAAAGAATATAGGAACTGCTAGTATTATTAAGGAACAAGAAAATGCTATATTTTTACAGAAGGATAAACAAACTATTGTAATTGATCAGTTAGATGCTATGGCTGCTAAGATTACTAAAAAAGAAGATCAGCCTAATGAAGCAGATAACGGATACTATATAGATGGTAAAAAGATTGGTAGACGAGTAACAGATCTTGTTCATGATTGGTATTTACGAAAGTTTAAAAATAATGATCTTGTCAAAACTGATTATGAAAAAGCTGTTGATGAACTTAAAGCTGAGAAAGGTACTGCTGGTCATGCTGCATTTGAATATGCATTTGGTAGATTAGTTGATGAGAATGGTTATATACGTCCTACGATGTTAGATGATGGTGACTACGAAATAACTCATCCTAACTTCAGTAGAACTATGTATGATATCCTAAAAGAAAATTTACAGGATCGTCTTACATCATTCCCTGCAGGAACTAGATTTAAAACTGAAATTACAGTTTATAATGCTAAACGAAATCTAGCTGGAACTATTGACTTCTTAGCAGTAGAACCTTCAGGTAAAATTCATATACTAGATTGGAAGTTTATGAATCTAAATGTTACAAAATATTTAGATATCCCCTGGTATAAGATTGCTGCATGGAATACACAAATGACAGAATATGTAAGAATATTAAAAGATGCATATAATGTAGAACCTAATAATATAGGTCAGGCTAGAATGATTCCAATTCTTACAATATACTCTCAAGGAACCCCTACGCAAAATATACTACCAAAACTTCTTGAAATTAAAATAGGTGCTGTTAATCCTAAAGAGATAGAAGATGACTATTTACTTCCTGTAGGTATAGAAAGTGAAAAAACAGGAAATACTAAAATAGATAAACTTGTTGAGAAATTACTTGCAGAATATAATCGTCTTTCTGATAAAACAGTGTTACCTTCTGAGAGAGTAGAGAAAGCTCATCAATTAAATACATTGTTTAAAGGTATCAGACATCTTCAAATGAAAGGAGATTTAAGAGCTCTTTTATATCAGGCCAAAATACTTAATCTAGGAATTCAAAGATTAATTGAAAAATATAATGATATATGGAAAGGACAAGATCCTACATTATTCACAGAACAACAACGAAGTGATATGTATCAAGAGATAGATGAGAGTAGAGCTAGCATCAGTATCTACACAAATTTATACTCAGATCTTAAATCATTATTCGATGGTTCTACTACAAAAGAAGACAAAAAATTAAAGAAAGATCTTAGAAAAACAAGTGAAATAGCAAGAGATTTTGAAACAGAAATTATAACAATTAGTGATGATTTTACTGCAGAACATATTGCTAAAAGTGAGAATGTAAATGATTATCTAACACCAGAAAAGATTATTAAAGGATTTACAAAATGGTTTTCTACAACTGCTACCTTACAATCAAGAAGTCTACGAATATTATTTAAAAAAGCTAATAGAGCACTTGGTTTTGCTGCAATGGATACACTTGGTGAGAATAGAAAACTTGCCACATTAAAAGATAATTTTGATGTCTGGGCAAAATCAAAAGGTCTTGGAGTTAAGAACTATTTTGATATTATCAAAAAGAAAGATAAAAATGAACTGATCAATGAATATGATTCTAAATTTTATCCTCTTCTTAAAAGTAAGATTAATGAAAAAGATTTTCAATGGATTCGAGATAATATTAATGTTTCAGAATACAATAAATTTCTTAAAGAGCATCTTGAAGAAGAAACTCAACGAATACTGAATAGATCAGATATTTATACAATTGTAGAACAGGAAGCTATAGATACAGCAAAAGATACTGGTGTAATTAATCTTGGGAAACTTCCATATCAAGTAAGAATAACTATTGAAAGAGCTAGATTATTACATGACACTTCTACTACAGAATCGGCAGGATGGTTGATGTATGAATCTATTAAAAAGTTTCCTAAGAGTCTATGGATATCCGAAGAGTGGAAAGAACTTACTAAACCTGAAAATAAAGTAGCAAAAGATTTATATGACTATATTAGAGAAAAAAATAATGAGTATAAAGCACTTGGCTACATATCAAAAGCAGAGGCTAGAGTATTTCTTCCTTTTGTAAGAAAAGGATTAACAGAAAAGATTATAACAGGAGGAGATATTAGATTTGGTGAACAGTTTTTGAGAAATATATCAATAGACGAAGGTGATATAGGCTATGGTAAGATAGATCCTATATCAGGAGAACCTATTGATAGTATTCCTAAATATTTTACAAATGAAATTGAAGGAGAACTTAGTACAGATTTGTTTAAAACTATGTCTATGTATAATGAGGCAGCTCTTAGATATAAATATGTTAAACAAATTGAATATCAAGTGATAGCTCTTGTAAATACAGAAAGAAATAAAAAAGCAATTATGACTTCATCATGGGGAAAGACTCAACGTGAAGAGAATGGTGATTTAAAACTTACTCCTGATAATAATGAGAATAGTAAACTTGTAAAAGATATGATGAAGGCCATTATATATGACCAACGATATATTGAAAGTGAAGTGTTTGATCAACTTCTTGGAAAAGTTGGTACATGGGGAAAAACATTTAATGAGAAACTTGGTATAAAAATATTTCCAGAAGACTTATCAGATAGACAAATATCTGTTAATAAAATAGTTACACAATTAAATAATACCTTTCAACTTAATACATTAGGTTTAAACTTACTATCTGCATCATCAAATCTCTTTGGTGGAAACGCTCAATCATTGATTAATGCTGGAATATATTTTACTAAAACTGATTACTTAGCAGCAGAAGGAACTATTTTTATAAATAAATTTAATGGTACAGATAAGAAAAAGATGTTAGGAGCTCTTGAATATTTCTTACCTCTTACAGAAAACTATAATAGAGAACTTGCTAAGAAATTATCTATTGCAACTATGACTGCAGAAAGTCTACAGGATGGATTAATGTATTTTATGAGACAGTCAGATTGGAATGTTCAAACAGCAAATTTCTATGCTTATTTAAGAAATACAATTGTACAAGATGGTCAAATATTAAATGCTAGATTATTTTTAAGAACTCAGGATAAATATACTAACCGATATGCAGGTACTACAGAAGAAAGAAAAGCTAATGATGCAGAATTTGAAAAAGATGTAAAAGCTCTTATTGAAGAGAAAGGTATAATGAAAATAGCTGTGATAGAAGATGGAAAATTCTCTATTCCTGGTGTAGAACAAAAATCAGAATCAGTTATTGATCTTAGACGAAAAGTACAACAGATAAATAAAGATGCACTAGGAAATCTTACTCCTGAAGATCTACGAACAATTAATATGCAGATCTATGGAAAGTCTTTCATGGTATTTAAAAACTGGATACCACGATTAGTAGATGTAAGACTTGGTGGAATGAAATATAATTCTGCATCAGATGCTTATGAATGGGGAAGAGTGAGAACAGTATTCAAAATAATTGGAGAAGACTTGCTAGGTAGTATAGGTAATCTACGTAACTCCATGATTGCTAATGACAAAGGTGTAGAATTTATGAGAGAATTATATGAACAAAAGAAAATTGATTATTTAAAAGATACAGGTAAAGTATTAAATTTAACAGAAGACCAATTTATAGATATAGTAAGAAGTAATATAAAAAATCAAATATTTGATGTTCTATTTTTATGTACTATACTTAGTTTAATTGTAGGATTAAAAGTATATACTCCTGATAAAGATGAAGATCCTCATATTAAAAATAGTTATGCATTCATGTTAAAAGCTATAGATAAATTTCAAAACGAACTTAGTTATTTCTATGATCCTACAAGTATTACACAATTAGTAGGTAAAGGAATTTTTCCATCTATAACACTTATTGAAAACTTTAGTAAATTTACAAAGAATTTCTTTATTGAAAACTGGGCCATTGGAACAGGAAATGAAGATCTTGAAAAAAGTAATAAAGTAATCAAATACTTAATGAAGTCTTTCCCATTTACTAATCAAATGATTGGTTATTTACCAATGATGTATCCACAAATGGCAAAAGATTTAGGAGTAGTAATGCAATCTAATTACGGAATCAGATAAAATTTAAAACTTACATATCATGCGTACAGCTGAAGTTTGCCCAACATGTCCTACATATGAAAATGCTAAATGTGTTATATATGAAGGAACTTTTTTACCAGTAACAAATATCTCTCCTGGAGATTCACTTGAAGTAGTTCTTGCAAAACTGGAAATTGCTATTATAGCAATAACTCCTACAACTAGTTCTACTAGTACATCCTCAACAACAAGTAGTAGTACAACAACTACATCTACAACTATACTGTATTAATACCTTTTAAAATGAAGATACGTTGTAATCCCTCTCCATGTCCTGTTATATTAAGTTCTACCTGTGTATTTTATGAAGGTCCTAATTTAATACATCTCAATGTTAGTACAAACACTAATCTTGAACAGGTTCTTACTGAAATGGATATATCATTTCATACTGGAGGATTTAATGGATCTTCAGGTACTAGTGGTATAACAAGTACATCTGGTACTAGTGGTATAACAGGTAGTTCAGGAACTAGTACTATTAACGGAACAAATGGTTCTTCTGGTGTGAACGGTAGTAACGGTACTTCAGCTATTAATGGAACCTCTGGTATAAATGGTAGTAGTGGAACAAGTTCTACTTCTGGTACTACTGGATCATCAGGTTCTTCTGGTATTAATGGTAATAATGGAAGTTCTGGAACTTCAGCAATAAATGGTACTAATGGAACGAGCGGTAGTTCAGGAATAACAGTTAATGGTAGTAGTGGTGTTTCAGGGACTTCTGGTATAAATGGTACATCAGGTGTTTCAATATCTGGTAGTTCAGGAAGTAGCGGAACTAGTTCAACTTCGGGTACATCAGGGATAAGTATTAATGGAACTAATGGAACGTCTGGTACATCAGGATTAAATGGTACAAGTGGACTTTCAGGTTCCTCTGGAATAAGTGGTACATCTGCTATTGACGGAACATCAGGAATATCTGGTTCAAGTGGAACTTCTGCTATAGATGGTACTAGTGGTACATCTGGATCTTCGGGAATAAACGGAACCAGTGGAAGTAGTGCTATAGATGGCACATCAGGAACTAGTGGTATTACTGGAACTTCTGGAATCACTGGTACAAGTGGGAGTAGTGGTTCATCTTCTACATCAGGATCTTCAGGTACAAGTATTGTAGGTAGTATAACTGGAACAGGAACGAGTGGTCAGGTAACTTTTTGGAATGGAACAACTACTCAAACAGGAGATAATGATCTGTTTTGGGACAATACTAATAAGAGTCTAGGCATTGGGACAATGATACCAATTGTGACGTTACAAGTTACTTCTGGAAACGTAATATACCCTGTGGCATATTTTTATAGTACTTCAATAACAGGTTCAAGTCGAGGAGTACTAGTTGAAAGTGGGACTAATAGTTCTGATTATTCTGCCGATTTTAGAGATAAAAATGGAAATAGTTTATTGTATGTCAGGGGAGACGGCAACGTCGGCATCGGGATTACATCTCCTACAGTTAAACTTCACGTAAATGCTAATGAAATTGATGGTTATAATTTTAGAGTATCAAGTCAATATTATAATAGGGCTATAAAAATTGGTACTGATGCTTCAAATATTCCAGCTATTCAGGGAATTATTGCAAATTCTGATTCAGTAACTAACTTATTATTAAATCCAAATGGGGGCAACGTCGGCATCGGGATTACATCTCCTACAGCAGTACTACATTTGAATGCATCAACAGCTTCGGCAAATACCGCTTCACTTAAAATAGAAGCTGGGGTAGTAGCTACAACACCTGTAACTGGAAATGTAGAAAGTGATGGAACTCATATTTATTGGACATCTTCTACTCCCACTAGATATCAATTAGACCAACAGAGTGCCATAGCAGGTTCTTTTTCTGGTACAGGAACTGCGACAACAACATTTACAGTAACAATCGGACAAACAATGGCAAATACTACTTATAAAGTAAATATGACACCTACTTCTTTATTGGGAGCTGCTGTATTTTATATCAACAATAAAACCATTACAACCTTTGATGTAGTTTATTTAACAGGATTAACGGGTCTTTTAACTTTTGATTGGTCAGTTTTTAGATAATTATTAATTAATATAAAAATATATGGAAAATACAGTAATAAAAATAGACGAAAATACTATCGAAATATTAAAGCCAGTAGAAATAGTAGAACCTACTAAAATTCAATATGAACGAGGTTTTATAGAAAATCAAATTGTACAAATACAAAAGACTAAAGATGAATTTGATACTTTAAGAGATGCTGAAATAAAGGAATGTATGGATATCCTTATGATGATGGATAAAGTAGGAATAATTAGTAAACCAATAGATGTAAAACTTGAAGATATACCTATAGAAGAAATTATTAGTTAAGAATATAATTCAATGATAGAAACTGGATATAAATTCTAAACCCAGGACTCTTAATCCTGGGTTATGATTTAAACAATTAAGGATTGAATTTTTTGTATCACCATTTCAGAAGTTATACTAGTATTACATTCAAACATCCTATCAGTATTTTCATGGTGAGGGCAATGATTCCAATTACTCTTATCTAATTTATGTGTATGCCAACAACCATTACATACATTTCTATTGGATATATGAGTAGTATTTATAGTAATTTCATGATCATCATCTAAAAATGATGCTATTCTAAATACATGTTTTCCCAAAGTATTTGCACACCAAGATAATCCTGATGAAAGTCCAATAAAAAATTCTGAATGATATATTACATCTAATGTATTTTCTAGTGACACATCTTCTATTTGTTCTACATTTATAATAGGATTACGTTCTTTAGAAACATTTATTACTTTATAACCGTTATCTACTAAATATTCTACTACTTCTTTCCATCCTTGAATAGTCCATAGTTTCATACCACAGGTTGAATTTGTTGCAATTGTTACATATTTATAATTATATTGTCTTTTCTTAGGAGTAAAATTTATTTTAGGAATAATCTCTTTATATTCTAATCCAAGAATATTTGTTGCAGTTTGTTGAAGAGGAACAGTATTAGGTGGGACAGGTTCCATATCACTATTATAAAACCAACCGATTTTATACATTCCATAAATATTATTTACTACTGTTCCTGGAGATACCCATTCAAGTTCAGGATAATCAAATAGAAAGTTTTTAAAGGTACTTACAATTACATGACAGTTATGTTTCTTCTGAAATTCAAGAACATAATATATCCAAGCAATAGAATCTCCCAAACTTTCACTATCAAAAGCAATATATACTCTTTTATCAGTATAATCAAGAATATTTTCATAAATAAGAGTATCATCTTGCCATACTTTAGTAGTCCATCTAGTAAAGTATTTTCTATTTAGTCTCACCCAACAGTTAGAATTAATAGTATTTTCATAATAACAAACCTTTTCTTCATCATAAAATCTAACAGTGAATAAACTATCACTTTCTCCTTTTATTTCAAGAAATGGACCATCTACAAAGTGTTGTATTATATTTATTTTTGGAATAGGATTATTTATAGTGATGTCTTTTTTTACTATATATTCATATAGAGTTTTATAATTTTTACCAAAATCCTCAATTGTATTATCTGTAGGAACAGAATAAGAATAGGTAAGGTTGTTTAAGTCTGTATCAATAGATTGAATATACTGATCAAATAC
>Ga0209430_1000932_pt1 | contig 24481 bp, 28 predicted proteins | sample BarGraIncub1133A_FD_184504 | JGI IMG/M metagenome (GOLD analysis project Ga0209430, IMG submission 184504) | Arctic peat soil microbial communities from Barrow, Alaska - Barrow Graham LP Incubations 11-33A (SPAdes) (version 2) | ecosystem: Environmental > Terrestrial > Soil > Wetlands > Peat... | reverse complement strand
CAGAATCTTCGGGCATGAGAATCTTGGCACGGTCGTCGAGATCGGCAGCGCGGTAGACCGCGTCAAAGTGGGAGATTGGGTCTGCCTGCCGTTCAATATTGCTTGTGGCTTTTGCGAAAATTGCGAGCGTGGGCTCACAGGGTTCTGTCTCACTGCCAACCCCGGCATTGCAGGCGCAGCGTATGGCTTTGCAGGCATGGGACCGTATAGCGGCGGGCAGGCAGAACTGTTACGTGTACCCTATGGCGACTTCAACTGTCTGATACTCCCGCCCGATGCTGAGGAAAAGGAAAATGATTACGTTATGTTGTCCGATATTTTTCCAACCGGTTATCACGCCACTGAGCTCGCAGGCGTTCAAGCAGGCGATTCGGTTGTCATTTACGGCGCCGGGCCGGTCGGCCTTATGGCGGCGTACTCCTCGATAATCAAAGGGGCCAGCAAGGTCATGGTTGTGGACATGCACAAGGACCGACTGGCATTGGCAGAAAAAATCGGTGCTATCGCGGTCGATGACTCAGATGGGTCTGGCGTCGAACAGGTCATGGCGCTGACCGCCGGCCAGGGAGCGGATCGGGGGTGCGAATGCGTGGGCTATCAATGCTGCAACCACAAAGGGCATGAGGTGCCAAACCTGACGATGAACAATCTGGTGAAAACGGTGCGTCCGACGGGCGGTATCGGGGTTGTGGGGGTTTTCATACCGGAAGACCCTCACGCTAAAGATATATTGGCCAAGCAAGGTCAGATTGCCTTCGACTTTGGACAGTTTTGGATCAAGGGCCAGCACATGGCGACTGGTCAAGCAAATGTAAAAGCATACAACCGCAAGTTGTGTAAGCTGATCGCAGAGGGAAAAGCGAAACCGTCCTTCATTATCTCGCACGAACTGCCGCTAGACCAGGCGGCCGAAGCTTACAAAAACTTTGATGCACGCAAAAGGGGCTGGACCAAGGTCATTCTTAAACCGGGGCAGTGATACCAGAACACAGAGATTATGACCCGGGACTTCGTTGTGGGTGAAGGACTGAGCGGGGGGGACAATCCAGCGCCCTCACCTCAGATGCTGTTCCTTGGCTCCAACGGCTATCGCTTAATTGCCCGTGACTGTCGCAGATGATTGCCGGAAATACCAGATGAACAGGAGACAAACGTGAATACATTCTTGTGCCAAGGGAAGCACCGCCGCAGAAGGTGCCGGATGGACTCGCTCATCTAGTATGGCAGGGCGGTCGAGGCCCGCCTTAAATAGGCGGTATCAAGTAATAATAAGTACATTTTAGTTTTTCCAGGAGGGAATATGAAAGCCTTGATTATAAGTGCGGACAATTTTGAGGACTCTGAGTTGCTGGTCCCGTACTACCGTCTGAAGGAAGCGGGCGTCGAAGTGACGGTGGCCTCCCTGAACCGCGGCGCCATCACCGGCAAACAGGGGTACGAGGTGGCCGTGGACAAAACCCTTGACGAGGTCAACCCCGACGACTATGCAATCCTGGTCCTGCCCGGGGGGAAGGCGCCGGCGGTGGTGAGAAAAGAGCCGAAAGCGTTGGAGATCGCCCGGAGCTTTTTTGCCGGCAGTAAACCGGTTGCCGCCATCTGCCACGGGCCGCAGATTTTGATCAGCGCCGGTCTCTTGAAGGGGCGACGCGCTACCTGCTACATGTCGGTGGCTGATGAGTTGAAAGAGGCCGGCGCGCTCTATGAGGACCGGGAGGTAGTTATTGATGGCAATCTGGTCACGTCCCGCCAACCGCCAGATCTCCCGGCGTTCATGCGCGAAACCATGAAACAGCTCGGACTTTAGCGTGACGATATCGGGAGAAATTCAGGTTCGGAGAGGTGATTGAACGCCTTCCGGGAAAGGAGTCAAACCGATGATAGTTCCGGCGATATTTTCAAATGCTTCAACAAACACCGTCAGTACCGAAGAGCTTGATGAATTATTGCAGAAGAATGCCTTGTTGGCCTTTCGCCGATCAGACGGATGGGTATTGGTCGGCGTAGATGAAATGCGCGATCCCCGCAGCAGAAGAGGATCGAGTTGGAAGGACCGAAAAACTCTCCCTCGGCTCAGGTCTTTGAGACAGAGTTCGATCACCTGACCGGATGCATTAAAAGGGCGGTATTGATATGGTCGAGAATAGAAATGACGATAGAATCGTGTTTATCTCTATGGGCATGGTGGACGGTAAAACTGAAAAAATCTCCTGCTTGCTCAAAAACATTTCGCCTGGTGGAGCATTGATCCGTATGAGCGATCCTGTCCCCGAGACCCTTCAGGAGGGGGATACTGTACATTTGAAAGCGATTCTCTTATTGCCTGTGGAATTACAGTGCAAGGTTGTGCGTATTGATGCCGACCAGATCGCCATGCAGTTCATCGACATGTGAAATTCTCCCGGTTGTGCCGCTCATGGAGAAGCGTAAGCTGCCGTAGAGGGAGTTGCAACTACCTTTCAAAGCGCAGCAACTCAGGAGAGGAGCGCTATGAAATCGCTATAGTCGGAAGCGATTGCGTATGATCGGTATCTATTACCATCGTTGTACCTATGGTGAGATAAAAAGGGAGGCACACCATGTCGTACTGTTTTAGTAAAAAGGTAGCCATGAGCTTCGATGAAGCCGTTTTGAGTGTAACGGAAGAATTGAAAAAAGAAGGCTTCGGGATTCTTTCGGAGATTGATGTCACAGCCACCCTGAAAAAGAAATTAAATGTCGATTTCCGTAACTACAAAATTCTTGGCGCCTGCAACCCTGCCTTTGCCTACCGGGCACTACTGGCAGAACCCACTATAGGCACGATGCTCCCCTGCAATGTCATCGTTCAGGAGCTGGATGACGGGAAAATCGAAGTGGCTGCCGTAGACCCACTTGCGTCAATGCAGGCGGTACAAAACAGGAAGCTCCAGTCCATTGCCGAAGAAATACAGTTGAAACTCAAAAAAGTAATCGAACAGTTGTAGCGTGAGTCCGCCCACAAGGGAGAGGGAAACATGTCTGCCAAACCGGATACGGAGAAAGTGCAGCATACAGATCCCGTCTGTGGCATGACGGTATCAAATGATTCTGAATACTCATTCGAGTATGCCGACAAACAGTATTTTTTCTGCAGTGAACATTGTCTGCTCAAATTCAAGGAACACCCGGAACAGTATCTGGACAAGGGGATCATCCCACCTGTTGAAACGGATGGAGAGAAAGCTACCTACACCTGCCCCATGCATCCTGACGTGATACAGGACCACCCCGGCAGTTGCCCCAAATGCGGTATGGCACTGGAACCGGTTACGTTCCGCGGTGAAGAAACAAATGAAGAGCTGATCGACATGAGCCGCCGCTTCTGGGTCTGCACCGCGCTGGCTGTTCCGGTGTTTTTCCTGGCCATGATCGCCGATATGATGCCGGCCTGGCTGCCGGACCGGCTTTCGATGCACGCGATTCAATGGTTTGAATGTGCGCTGGCGACACCGGTTGTTTTATGGGGCGGCTGGCCGTTTTTTGTGCGCGGCTGGCAATCGGTCAGAACCTGGAATCTCAACATGTTCACCCTGATTGCGCTGGGTGTCTCGGTCGCCTGGAGCTACAGCATGGTGGCCCTCCTGTTCCCGTGGATTTTCCCGCCAATCATGCAGATGCATGGCGGCCTGGTGGCGGTTTACTTTGAAGCCGCGGCAATGATTACGGCACTGGTCCTGCTGGGGCAGGTGCTTGAATTACGTGCCCGGTCACGAACCAATGCGGCCATTCAGATGCTGCTCGGCCTTGCTCCGAATACGGCCCGTATCGTGCGGGAAGATGGAACGGAAGCAGACATCCCGCTGAAACAGGTGCAACCCGGCTATACACTGCGTGTTCGCCCCGGTGAGAAAGTGCCGGTAGATGGTACGGTTATCGACGGTGCAAGTACCGTCGATGAATCGATGGTCACCGGTGAATCGATCCCGGTGGCAAAGTCAGCCGGCGAGAAACTTATCGGTGCGACGGTCAACGGAACGGGCAGTTTATTGATGCGGGCGGAAAAAGTCGGCGCCGATACCCTGCTGGCACAGATTGTTACTATGGTGGCCGCAGCCCAACGCACGAGAGCGCCGATTCAAAAACTGACCGATGTTGTATCAGGCTATTTTGTGCCCGCCGTGGTTGGCGTTGCCATGCTTACCTTTATTGCCTGGTGGGTGTGGGGACCGGAACCGCGCCTGGCACATGCCGTTATCAATGCCGTTGCGGTACTGATCATCGCCTGTCCTTGCGCACTGGGGCTTGCGACACCTATTGCCATCATGGTCGGAACGGGACGTGGCGCCATGGCAGGAGTCTTGATAAAAAGTGCCGAAGCACTTGAGATCATGGAAAAGGTCGATACCCTGGTTGTGGACAAGACCGGGACACTTACCGAGGGCAAGCCAAAACTGGTTGCGGTACATGCAGAAGCGGGCTTTTCCGAGGATGAACTGTTACGTACGGCCGCCAGCCTCGAACGGGCCAGCGAACACCCATTGGCGGAAGCTGTTGTGCGTGGAGCTGAAGAAAAGGGGATTCAGCTGGTTAAGGCCGATAATTTCCAGTCTGTTACCGGGAAAGGCGTCACCGGAGAAGTTGATGGATATACGGTGGCGGCAGGCACCACATCTCTGCTGGAAAGCCTGGGTATCAAGGCGGGAGAGCTGTCGCAACGAGCGGACAAACAAAGGGCCAAAGGGCAGACGGTCATGCTGATTGCCATTAATGGCACGGCAGCAGGTTTAATCGGTGTCGCTGACCCCATCAAAGAGTCTGCAGCCGAAGCCATCCGCGATCTACATGCCGAAGGTATCAGGATCGTGATGATTACCGGTGACAATCATATCACCGCGAATGCGGTTGCCGGCAATCTGGGGATCGACCAGGTACATGCCGAAATATTTCCTGAACAGAAAGCCGAATTGATCAAAAAACTTCAAGCAGAAGGTCATATCGTTGCCATGGCTGGTGACGGCATCAACGATGCCCCGGCGCTGGCACAGGCCCACGTTGGTATTGCCATGGGCACCGGTACCGATGTGGCGATAGAAAGCGCCGGTGTCACGTTGGTCAAAGGCGATTTGCGGGGCATTGTCAGGGCCAGACGATTAAGCCGCGCCACCATGCGTAATATCCGGCAAAATCTGTTCTTTGCCTTCATTTATAACACAGCGGGTGTGCCGATTGCCGCGGGCGTGTTGTATCCATTCTTCGGCATACTGCTGTCGCCGATGATAGCCGCGGCAGCAATGAGCTTCAGCTCAGTTTCAGTGATCAGCAATTCGCTGAGGCTGAAGCGGGTGGAATTATAACGCTGCATGTAACTAACCAGGGGATCCTTCGTGGAAACCATTAAAACACGGCAACCGGGTTGCTTCAAATCCAGCAACGAAAGGAGCTTTTATGATGAATAATACAGGCGGGTGGATGGGCGGCGGGATGGGGGGATGGAGTGGCGGAGGGATGGTGCTTTGGACGGTGATCGGCGTACTGGTGGTGGTCCTGCTGGTCGTCCTGATTAACAAGGTGTCCAAGAAATAATCGTACGTTCACAATCGGCCTGAGAAGAAATCATCAAACATGAAAAAAACTAAAAGGTTATTCTCGCAATACGCAGCGCCGGTCTCTCGTATGCCGACTAAAAATATCTGAGGAGATTACCATGAAACGAAAAGCGTCAGCTGAATGGAAAGGAAGTCTCAAGGAAGGGAAAGGAAACATCTCCACCGAAAGCGGCGTGCTGGCCAAGTCGCAGTACTCGTTCGGCACCCGTTTCGAGAGCGGAATCGGCACCAATCCGGAAGAACTTGTCGCCGCCGCCCACGCAGCCTGTTTTTCCATGCAGCTCTCGGCCCTGCTTGGCAAAGCCGGACTGGTTCCGGATCAAATCGACACAACCGCCGTTGTTACCTTCGAGAATCTGGACCAGGGGTGGACCGTCATCGAAAGCCATCTGGAGGTCAACGCCTCCATACCGGGGGCCACCGCGGAGTCGTTTGCCAAACTGGCAGAGGACGCAAAGACAGGCTGCCTTATGTCACGGCTTTTGAAAACAACCGTCACCATGGGCGCAAAACTGATTGTGTAGCAGGAAGAGGGGAATCGACTATGAAAATTTTGATGGTACTGACTTCACACGACGAACTTGGAAGTACAGGCAAAAAAACAGGTTTCTGGCTGGAGGAATTTGCTGCCCCTTACTATGTTTTCAAAGATTCCGGAGCTAAAATCACCCTGGCGTCTCCGAAAGGAGGACAACCGCCTCTGGATCCGAAGAGTGCAGAAAAAGATTCGCAAACAGCAGCAACAGAGCGCTTCAGAGTAGACAAGGAAGCTCAATCAGCTTTAGCACATACTGTAAAACTGAGTGAGATATCACTCACTGGCTACGACGCGCTGTTTTACCCCGGTGGTCACGGCCCGTTATGGGATCTTGCCGAGGATAAGAATTCTATTGCTTTGATCGAAACCATGTATGCCCAAGGAAAGCCGGTTTCGGCAGTTTGTCACGCACCGGGGGTCTTTCGCCATGCCAAGTCACCGAATGGAACGCCTCTGGTGCAGGGAAAATCTGTCACCGGATTCTCCAACTCGGAAGAAAGCGCTGTTGGACTGACTGATATTGTGCCGTTCCTCGTAGAAGATGAATTACAGAAAAATGGTGGAATTTATTCCAAAGGCGCGGACTGGCAATCATATTCTGTTCGCGACGGCAACCTGATCACTGGCCAAAATCCCGCGTCGTCAGAGGCAGCAGCAAAAGCGCTACTGGCAACTTTAATCGCTAATTAACCTGAGAGAGACAGCATGGAAACTCTTTCGTGGAGACAAGCCATGAGCATTCTTTTTTCTCCCCTTAAACTGCGGTCCATTACTTTTCGCAACCGAATTTTCGTTTCCCCCATGTGTCAGTATTCCAGTCGCAACAGCTCACCCACCGACTGGCATCTCGTTCATCTCGGCAGCCATGTAGTGGGGGCGAGGGACTGGTCATGATTGAGGCAACCGCAATATGCCCCGAGGTGCGCATCAGCCCGGACGACAGCGGCATCTGGAGCGACACCCATGCCGAGCTTTTGTACCGATCACCAGATTCATACGAGATCAGGTTGCCCAGACCAAGAGCATCATCGAGACGAAATTGAACCCCTCCTGCGCCCTGCCCCAGCCGGCGATTGATAAAGAATATTAAGAGAGGAGAATCACCCATGAAAGCGCTCGTGTACCATGGTCCAGGCAAACTTGCATTAGAGGACAAGCCCACTCCCGTCATCAGGACACCAACAGATGCCATTGTCAGGATCACGAAGACGACAATTTGTGGAACGGATTTGCATATCATGAGAGGTGATGTGCCAACGGTCACGGATGGCCGAATCCTGGGGCACGAAGGTGTTGGAATCATCGAGCAGATAGGCGAAAACGTTTCAAACTTCAGCGTTGGCGACCACGTCCTGATTTCGTGCATATCTTCTTGCGGGAAGTGCACCAACTGCAAGAAAGGTATGTACTCGCATTGTGAGAACGGGGGTGGCTGGGTACTGGGGAATCTTATTGACGGAACTCAAGCCGAATATGTCCGGATTCCATTCGCAGACAATAGTCTCTATCCGATTCCTGCCGGATCCGACGAAGAAGCGCTCGTAATGTTGAGCGATATTCTGCCGACCGGGTTTGAATGTGGTGTCCTCAACGGCCAGGTCAAGCCAGGCGATACTGTGGCAATAATCGGCGGGGGTCCAATCGGGTTGGCAACACTTCTGACAGCCCAATTCTACTCACCTGCGGAAATCATCATGATCGACATAGATGACAACCGTCTGGAGGTCTCCAGTAGGTTTGGAGCAACGAAGGTCATCAATAACAGTGATGGCAAAGCCGTCGAGAAGGTGATGGCGCTCACCGGCAACCGAGGTGTGGACGTAGCGATAGAAGCCATAGGGATCTCATTGAGTTTTGACGTTTGCCAGGCAATCGTGGCGGCAGGCGGCCATATCGCCAATATTGGCGTGCATGGCAAGCCCGTTCAGCTGAATTTGGACAAACTATGGTCACACAACATCACCCTCACAACGCGTCTCGTAGATACAGTAACGACTCCGATGCTTTTGAAAACAGTGTTGTCAGGAAAGGTCCAGCCGAATCAGTTGATTACGCACCACTTTGCTTTGAATGATGTCATGCAGGCATACGACACGTTTGGCAATGCAATGAAGGAACGCGCCCTTAAAGTAATTATTACAAACGTTTAGTAAGTTAAAAGTCTCAATCCAGCTTCCAATAATCTTGTCCAGGCAACAGAAACAATGCTGTTGTCCGGTACTCGCCAAGGAGATCGATCATGAGCAAAGACAAGACTACGAGTAATGGTGGAATGCGCAAACATGAAAAGGGTTCAGCTCCCAAAGGTGAGTCACAACTGGCAGCCGGCGGCGAGCTGCACCTGATCGCCGGTGGAGAGCACCCCGCGCTCACCACGAATCAGGGCGTCGCACTTTCAGATAATCAAAATTCGCTTAGGGCCAATCCGCACGGCCCTACCCTTCTGGAGGATTTCATTCTTCGAGAAAAAATCACCCATTTCGATCACGAGCGAATCCCTGAGCGTATCGTTCATGCACGAGCGACGGGCGTACATGGATTCTTCGAGCTGACCGCCTCATTGAAGCATTACACCACCGCCAAAATACTCACCGAGGTCGGCGAGAAGACACCCCTGTTTACCCGTATATCGACTGTAGCAGGCGGCGCAGGCTCGGTAGACACCCCGCGCGACGTACGCGGATTTGCCATCAAGTTTTACACCAAGGAAGGCAACTGGGACATCGTCGGCAACAACGTCCCGGTTTTCTTCATCCAGGATGCCATCAAATTCCCCGACCTCATCCATGCCGTAAAAATGGAACCAGACCGCGGCTTTCCGCAATCGGCGACTGCTCACGACACCTTCTGGGATTACATTTCGCTCACGCCAGAATCGATGCATATGGTGATGTGGATCATGTCTGACCGCACCCTACCCCGTTCGCTCCGGATGATCGAAGGATTTGGCGTGCATAGTTTCCGGCTGATTAACGACACCGGCGTTTCAACCTTTGTCAAATTTCACTGGCGCCCCAAGCTCGGCTTGCAGTCCACCATTTGGGATGAGACCGTCAAAATTTGCGGGGCTGACCAGGACTACCACCGCCGCGATATGTTCGACGCCATCGCGGCGGGTAATTTCCCCGAGTGGGAATTTGCGGTGCAGCTTTTTACGCAGGAGGAAGCGGACAAATTCCCGTTCGATCATCTGGACGCGACCAAGCTGATTCCCGAAGAGTTGGTGCCCCTGAAGGTGATCGGCCGCTTGGTGCTCGATCGCTGGCCGAACAATTTCTTCGCTGAAACCGAACAGGTTGCGTACTGTCCCGCTAACGTCGTGCCGGGCATCGATTTCTCGAATGATCCACTGCTGCAAGGCCGTTTATTCTCCTATGTCGACACGCAGCTTTCGCGCCTCGGCTCGCCCAATTTCCACCAGATTCCGATCAACGCGCCCAAGTGCCCGTTCGGAAACCAGCAACGCGACGGTCACATGCAGATGGAGCAACCGGCCGGGCGTGTTGCCTATGAGCCCAGCTCCCTGTCGGAAACCTCTCCTCGCGAATCGCCCGCCACCGGTTTTCATAGCGCTATGATACCTGAAACCGGCGAAAAAGGACGCATCCGTGCCGAGAGTTTTGCCGACCACTACAGCCAAGCGCGGCAGTTTTATCTCAGCCAGACCGTGTATGAGCAGGCGCACATCGCCTCGGCACTGGTATTTGAGCTTTCCAAGGTCGAGCATCTGCACGTGCGTGAGGCGATGGTCGGTCACTTGCGACATATCGAAGATAATCTTGCCAAGCGTGTCGCAGCGGGTCTTGCACTGGACAAAATGCCCGATGCGCCGGCGGCAGCAGCGGCCGTGAAAGAGATGAAGCCTTCGCCCGCATTGCAGATCATCGGCAAGATGAAAGACACGCTGGCGGGTCGTGCGATCGGCATCCTGATTGCGGACGGTTCAGACGGCGCTGTTATCGAGAAGATTAAAAAGGGCGCAATCGATGCGGGTGCGACCGTGAAGATCGTTGCCCCCAAAGTGGGGGGCGCGAAGCTTGCCGATGGCTCAATGCTGGCTGCTGACGGTCAACTGGCCGGCACTCCTTCCGTTCTGTTCGACGCGGTCGCCGTCATCCTCTCCGACGAAGGCGCAAAGAAACTGTCGATGGAGTGTGCCGCGATCGATTTTGTGCGCGACGCGTTCGGCCATCTAAAGGCTATTGTCGTCGACAAAGGTGGCCAGACGCTTTTGAAAGCAGCAAATGTCGGACGGGACGCGGGCATCGTGGATAGCAACGACACCGGCGCATTCATTGCTGCGGCAAAGACGCGCCAATGGGAGCGGGAAAAGTCCGTGCGAACATTGGCATAACCGCCAGTTCCCTGGAAATTGAAGGGACAGCCCGGCACCGTAAGGGAAAGGTGGTGATCATATCGCAGGCTGCTTGAAGGGTAAGGAGGTCAATCTTTAAAGGCATTCAATCCAACGTAAGAAGAGGAGATGTGTATGGCTAACAAGATACTATTTTTTATGGTCCTGTTGATAACGGCGGTATTCCTTGTCAACATCCCGGGAGCCTGTTTTGCACAGCCTGCCGATAATACGAAAATCAATAAACGAGACACGTCCTCAAAAGAACTCACCGCAGATCAACAAGGCGAAACAAAACAGGATCGTGAGCTCACTCAGAAAATCCGTCGAGCCGTCGTCAAAGACAAGTCACTTTCGACTGATGCTCACAATGTGAAGATCATTACGGTTGGCGGAATGGTTACGTTGAAAGGTCCTGTCAGATCTGAGCAAGAGAAAAGGACTATTGAAGAGAAGGCGTCCCAGATAGCCGGAAGCGCTAACATTACGAGCGAAATTGACATCGCTCCTAAAAAGACACGTAAATAAAAAAAGGGAGGTAACGTCATGACATCTAAAAACATCGCAGTTTATGGAATTTATCCGGACCGTCAGTTGGTCGAAAAGGCGGTTGAAGAATTGAAAAATGCAGGCTTCCGCAATACTGACATCTCGGTGTTGTTCCCTGAGAGTTCAGGAACCAAAGATTTCGCGGTCGAGAAGGAAACCAAGGCGCCTGAGGGGGCAGCGACAGGGGCTGGAACCGGCGCAGTCATCGGCGGTGCTCTAGGATGGCTCACCGGTATCGGCTTGCTCGCCATACCGGGTGTTGGTCCCTTCATTGCGGCAGGCCCCATCATGGCTGCAATTGCTGGAGTAGGTGCGGGAGGTTTGGTCGGCGGGATAGCCGGAGCCTTGATTGGCATGGGTATTCCCGAGTATGAAGCTAATCGATATGAAGGGCGTATCAAGAAAGGGGGAATTCTACTTTCTATCCACGCCGATGATAGCGATTGGAAAAATAAAGGTAAGGACATACTGAAACGTACAGGGGCTGAAGATATCGGTGTTAAGGGAGAATCCAAAGCAGACTATGGTGTAAGCGATAAACCTTGAACCAGAGCCCCCGCGGACAGGTTATGACAACCTGTCCGCGGGGGGCCAACGACCCTCTTGTTTTCAAGTACCAGTGATTTCAAACGTGACAAGTGGTGAATTTAAGCAACTTTTTATGAGGTGAACTATGGAAACAAACAATTGGGAACGTGATAAAACTGGAGAAACAGCATCAAAGTTCCAAGGATCGGGTACGTCATGCGGTTGCGGGAATGTCAAAACGATGATTGCCGACAAATTGCATAAGGTTGCTGAGACTCTGGGTCAGAAAGCGGCAAATCAGGACGCGCAATCCGGCACTGCTCAGTACAAACAGCAGGCATCCGAATTGCTGGAGCAATCAGCCGAGTATGTTCGGCAATTCGACTATAAGCAGACAGACGCCAAGGTCCGGGATTACGTAAGACAGAGGCCGGGGCGCAGCCTCCTGATCGCAGGCGCCGTCGGCCTGATTATTGGAGCTATCTTGCGGCGCAGGTAAGGAGGCGGTTTCCCAATGAACACCAAAAGTGTAAACAAAGATCCTTCAGCACACCACGAGCCCTTCACTGAACTGTTGGGACAGCTTGCCAAAAACTCAGCCGCTTTGGTCCATGACGAAATTGAGCTCGTTATCCAGCGAATTCGCGAAAAGGCCAGGGCTGTTCGCAGCGGAGTCATACTGGTGGCGATAGGAGCGATCATCAGTTTTGCTGCATTCATGTCTCTTTGCACCGCATTGATCATCGGGCTTGCTTATTACATGCCCCCTGCCTTTGCGGCGCTTGTTACTGGAGTGGCGCTTGCTTTAGCCGGTGTCGTCATTGCCTCCATCGGATACAGGCACTTGAAGAAGTAGATCCGTAACACAGAGAAGTCAATGCAAAGACTGGAAAGGAGAACAAGGAATGGATGACAGAGAGCGCAGTAGCGAAGATATACGTCAGGATATTGCTAAAGAAGAGGAGAACCTTTCCCAGGCAGTCGAGGAAATCGGCGAGCGTATAAAAGAGAAACTGGATTGGCGTGCATATGTGCAGGGCTCTCCATACTTGACGCTGGGGGTTGCTGCTGGCATTGGCTATTTTGTCTCAGGGATGTTCAAAAAACGCACCACCCCCCTGGAGCGAATCATGGGTTCCATTGCCGGGGAAATTCACGACTCACTCGACGGCCTGCGTGCCGGAACCGGTGGTCCCGGCCTGATCAAGGTGACCCTGCTGGGTATCGCAACGAAGGCTGCCGCCGGATGGATAAAGAATGCAACCTCGACAGCCGGGGCAAGCGGAGGCGCTGGGCCTCGACCACACACAGGACATGATTCGACCATTAACCCGAACGTAGATACGTAAAGTATTTACTACAACAAATCTTTCTCAGGAGGATAACATGGATACCAATTACAAAAACGAGACCACTAAACAACAAACAGCAGCAGAACCCGGCAGCGTCGGTGCTGCAGCTCAAAACATCCTGGAACGAGGTTCCGAGGCTTACGGAAAAGCGGAGCAGACTGCAAGTGATGTTTATAATAAAACGAGCCAGAAGGTTAGCGAAACGTACGAGAAAGCCAAAAAATACAGTAACGAAAATCCGGGCACGACAATTCTTATCGCATTAGGGATAGGGGTAGGCTTGGGTATTCTCCTGGGTGCAAGCTCTCGTCAATCGCGTACCAGCAGGATTGCGCAACCCGTGATCAATGCGCTATCCGACATCGCTCATGAGTTATTCCGTTGAACCGTACTGTTACCGGAATAAGCATCCAAAATATTATAAAACTCCAAGTATGAAGAAAGGAGGATCGCTATGATTAACAATGAAGAAGGGAAGATAGGGTGGATTTTACTTTGGCTCCTGGGAATCCCGATCCCGATCTTATTGGTGCTGTTTCTCCTGCGTGGGTGCACCTGAGGAGACTCTGAAAAAATACTTGTTTAGCTATAGAGCGAGAGTTTCGCGGATTGGGGTTTGGAAAATGAAATCTGTAGTTATTTTTGGAGCTGGCATATTCGGATTAAGTGCCGCCCATGAATTAGCCCAATTAGGATATAGTTTTTCAGTGTATGAAGCTACCGATCAGCCGGGTGGATTCTTTAGAAGTTCGCGGCTTAGTCAAAGCAACATGCCTAAGGAATATTCCTGGCACGGCATGGGACCTTGGTATCATAACGTCAGGGGCACGGCCGTGGCCGATTACAATGCAGGCAAGGGCGACGCCGCTGGCTGAGGAGGTCTTTATGAACGGATTAGAAAATCGTCCAGTCGTCACGATTTTTTGCGCACAAATGATTGCCCTGGTCCCGACCTGATTAAGAGGAAGGAATTCATGACATACTGCAACAATCTCTTAATCAATAACCTCACCACGCCCAAGTGGGCTATGGTGATTCTCAAGGTTGACCTAAAAAAGTCAACTAAACCTCATTCTTGAAAGGAGATAAACATGAATTACGAAGATCGCGATACTTATGGCATGTACAAAGTAAACACGCACGGTGGACCCGGGCCCGGACTGATGGGCGCCGGCACTCTCATTGGAAACGACGTCTACAATCATAAAAACGAGGATGTGGGGGACATCAAGGAAATCATGTTGGACACGCAGAGCGGCAAAGTGATTTATGCGGTGTTGTCCTTCGGCGGTTTCCTCGGTATGGGGGAAAAGCTTTTCGCTGTGCCGTGGAACGCATTGACGCTCGATACGGAAAACAAGCGATTCGTGCTAAACGTTGAGAAGGATCGCCTTAAACTTGCACCCGGATTTGATAAGGACAAGTGGCCTAACATGTCAGACCCGTCCTGGGCGAAAGAAATCCATTCTTACTATGAGACCGAATCGCGTCCACTTCATAAGGGATAGTCCCCCGCATGTAACTTATTTTCGCTGTGGAATTAGCTGCTAAGTAATTTCGACGTACAGGTAACGATAAGAGCCGCATCTTCGGATGCGGCTCTTATTACTATTGGAACCAACAATGTGCGGACGGTAGAAAAGGAATTCATAAAAACCGGAACTGCAGGGGTCCAAAAAGAAGGCATTGTCAACCAATTTCTGGTGTCATAAAATTGACAGAACCGTCAGAGGCCTGCCGATGCACGGTAGAGGCAGATATCACCCGTAAATACTCAGGGCTCGGTCAAGTAACAGGCAAGAAAGGCATGTTCACGCTACTGATCGTCATTTTAAGAACATCATGATGCTCTGGTGGAGTTGAAAGAGAGTAAGGAACATATAATGGCTGGGTTCAAGGACTTGCAGGGGGCGGCATGCCATTTCAAGCCTCTTCTTGCAAAAAAAGACCTCAAGGTCGAACCGCTTGAGGAATCAGCTGCATATCTGAAAATCGTAAAGGAAGAGGAGGACGGAATCCAGTTCTATGTTGACATAGCTGCGCAGACTAAGGACGAGAATGCCCGCAAGGTCTTGCTTATGATTGCCAAAGAGGAGCGTAAACACTTGAGCATCGTCAAGAATATTTACTCTTTCGTCGAGTCCCCGAAAAACTTCCTGGCCTCAGCCGAATTCAGTAACCTTAAAGAGTGCTAAGGTGTCCCAATTTATCGTTTATAGATGCAGTTAAAAATCAGGCAAAGGAGATGCTATGAAAGGTTTTGTAAAAAACATCGAGGAGATCAGCGTCAAGAATGAATACTTTCGCCAGGTACTGTATACGGCTAAAAACTGCCAGCTCGTTATCATGGCGCTGAAGCCCGGAGAGGATATCGGGATGGAAGTCCACAAGCTCGATCAATTCTTCCGCGTGGAGGAAGGGAATGGTGTCGCTATCCTCGATGGCGTCCGCACGGAGATAAGTGCGGGTTTCGCCGTGCTTGTCCCGGCCGGAACGAATCACAATATCATCAATACCGGAACTGATCCATTGAAGCTCTATACGCTCTATGCTCCGCCGAATCATCGGGACGGTGTTGTCCACCGCACCCGCGCCGAAGCGGACGTTGACAACGAACATTTTGATGGTAAAACTACCGAATAGAGAGAGAGTCGACTGCACACCGGCCAATTATATGGTTAATCATCAGGCGGGTGGATTGGGAGAACCGGACGTGAAGAAGAATGATCATCATGCACAGAAGCCTGACGACGTAGTGGAGGCAACAGACCCTGCGTCAGTTGCACAGGGCATAGTTGAGGACCATGCGGACATTCAAGACGCTCAAGCGGAGAGCCAGAAACAGCAGACAAACAAGAGCAAGTCCCTTCTCAGAATTGGTCCGGGACTTATCACCGGTGTGGCGGATGACGACCCTTCCGGGATAGGCACATACTCTGTCGCCGGGGCTCAGTTCGGTTACCAGCTTCTTTGGCTGGCTCCTGTGTGCGTGCCGCTTATGATCGCTGTTCAGGAAATGTGCGGTCGCGTGGCCCTCGTGACGAGCAAGGGACTGTCCGCCAACATCAAAGAACACTACCCCAAGTGGTTGTTGTATTGTGTGCTCGTGCTCCTGATCGGAGCCAACACAATCAATGTCTATGCAGATATTAACATAATGGCCGCCTCCATGAAGATGCTCTTCGGATTGTCATTCGCGCTGTGGGCGACAGTTCTAACATTCGGAATGGTGGTGGCGCAGATTATTGTACCGTATATGTCACGACTTTTGAACACAACCGTCACCCTGGACGCGAAACTGGCGACATAGCACTACACGGGAGAAAACATGGGAGGACGAAATGGCTAAGTATGGAAAGAAAGCGCAGGAGACGGTCAAAGAAGTGATGGAGAAGTTCAAAAAAGGAGAGCTGAAAAGCGGGAAAAGCGGCGAAAAAGTAACAGACCGAAAACAGGCGGTCGCCATCGGGCTCTCAGAGGCCCGTGAAAAAGGGGCCAAGGTGCCCGAACCTCCAAAGAAATAGTGGATCTTCATAACCAACCAAACGTTACTGACGAATTCCACTCTCTTTTCTCTTATCCGGCTCCGCCTGATCCTGATCAACAGGAGTGAAACCATGTTAAACAGCACAGGTATGCAAGGGATGCTCTACCGAACGCTCGGCAGCACGGGAGAGAAAGTCTCGGCGATCGGGATTGGGGGTTGGCATATAGGTTTGAACGGGGTGGATGAGCAATTGAGCATCCGCATCATTCGCACCGCCGTAGACCGCGGCATCAACTTCATGGATAACTGCTGGGATTACAACGGTGGGGCCAGCGAGATCCGCATGGGCAAAGCACTGCGCGATGGTTACCGGGACAAGGTATTTCTGATGACGAAGATCGATGGCCGATCAAAGAAAGAAGCGGCGAGGCAGCTCGACCAATCGCTCCGTCGCCTCCAGGTCGACATGATTGATCTCGTCCAGCACCACGAGGTGATCCGGTACGAAGACCCGCACCGGATCTTTGATGACGAAGGGGCCAATGCGGCTCTCGTGGAGGCACGGGAAGCGGGGAAACTCCGCTATATCGGGTTTACGGGGCACAAAGACCCAAGAATCCATCTGCATATGCTGCACGTGGCAGCAGATTACGGTTTCGCTTTCGATGCTGTCCAGATGCCGCTTAACGTAATGGACGCCCATTACCGGAGTTTCGAAAAAGAGGTGTTGCCGGAGCTGGTACGGCAGAAAACAGGGGTCCTCGGGATGAAGAGCATGGCGAACGGAATTCTGCTGAAGTCTAAAACGGTGACACCGATCGAGTGTCTGCATTACGCGCTGAATCTGCCCACTTCCGTGGTCATAACCGGTATCGACAGCATGGCGATTCTGGATCAGGCCTGCGAAGCGGTGCGGACGTTTCGCCCGATGAGCGGTGAGGAGGTACGCTCCTTGCTGTCGAAAACCGCCGAGGCGGCGGCGCACGGCGATTTCGAGCCATTCAAGACCTCATCCCTGTTCGACGGTACCGCCCGAAACCCGGAGTGGCTGGGAGAAGAGCCGCAACGGCTGCAGCAGCTGATGCCGAAGTAAACCGAGGGAGGGACAAGAGGGGCCCGGAGCGCAAAACAAGATGGTGAGGCTAAAAAAAAACCGTAACTTTACTATGTTACGATTCGAGAAACTTTGACCTTTTATTATTCTCTTGGAATAAAATAACCTGAACAGATAACACTTTCTTAGATCAAAGAGCGAGAGCTATCGCCGATAGGGGGTTAATAAGAATGAAATCTATAGTTATTTTTGGAGCGGGCATAGCTGGATTAAGTGCTGCCCATGAATTAGCCCAATTAGGATATACTGTTTCAGTGTATGAATCTACTGATCAGCCGGGTGGTTTTTTTAGAAGTTCCCGGCTGAGTCAAAACAACATGCCGACGGAGTATTCCTGGCACGGCATGGGACCTTGGTATCATAATACTTTTGATTTAATGCAGCATATTCCTTTTAATGAAAAAGGCAGCATCTATGATTTGGCCCTCTCGCGCCCCCTTGATTTCGGAATTTTCCCGGATACCGATAAAGCGCAATTTTATGAGGGACTGAAAAGTATTCCTAAAATGTTCAGGATGAACACGTGGGAGTTTATTAAATGGTCTTATTTAATGCTTAAAACCTGGACTTCCAATAACAGAAGTAAAATAAAATATGACAAAATCAATGCCGCGCAGGCATGGAAGCCTTTACTGAAAGATAAAGCCTATAAAACCTGGCGTTCCTGTTTTGGTCCGTGGATTGGCTCGGATTGGTCAAAGGTTTCATTACAGACTACCGGTGAATTTTTTAAAAAACAACTCACGTCAAAACCTCCACACCCCCATAAAGCGGATCAAGAAGGTCCCGCGTGGACACAAGACGCCGGAATCGGCTGGCTGCTCCTTAAAGGTCCCAGCAGTGAATACTGGTTTACCCCCTGGGTTAAATACCTTAAAGAAAAAGGCGTAAAATTCTTTTGGGAAAAAGCTCTCACAAAATTAGAGTTTGATGGCACTTATATTGTCTCCGCTTTTTGTGGCGAAGAAAAAATTCAAGGCGAAATGTATATCCTGGCGATTAATCCTTTTATTACGGCTGATATTTTAAGTGAAACCCCGGCGCTTGAACGGCAGGAAGAATTAAAATTATTCAAACCTCTTATTCAAGGTGGCCCGCACACTCAAGTCTCTTTTAGATTGGCATTTTCCGAGGAAATTAAATTCCCCCGGGTGAGAACTGCCGTGGTGGTAAGTGATTCCGAATTTAATTTAACCCTTTTTGCCGAAGAACAAGTCTGGGACAAAGAAGTGGATTTAGGACAAAACATTAGATCGCTGTGGACGGGCACATCTTGTATCAGCAGCGTTCCTGGAAGGATTTACCATAAGCCGGTAAATACGTGCACGAAAGAAGAATTTATCGAAGAGGTTAAAGCTCAAATTTTTAGCTGCGGCGCGCTTAATGATTTAATCAAAGAAGCGAATAATGGCAGAGGGTTAAAAGAATTTTCACTTATTAAAATTGAAGTCTGGCGTGAGTGGGAATTTTCCAGTGCAGGGATTAAACCTCTGCAACCGAAATGGGTTAATACAACAAATACCCAGGCATATTTACCCGCCCAGAAAACTCCGGTTTCAAATCTGTTTTTGGCCGGAGCCCACACTAAGACTCAAGCCCAGGTATGGAGCATTGAAGGTGCCGTGGAAAGTGGCAGAAGAGCAGCAAAAGCGATTGACGACCGCGTTGAAGTTTTAGATCAATATCGACCCCTGTGGATCAAGATTTTATCCAGAATTGATGACATCTTATACACAATTAAAGCGCCACACCTTATCGACTCTATTTTTTTATCTCTCATTTTATTTTCACTTTGGCATTTATTGGTTTAGTACGAAATTAATCCCGTGGCTCGGGAGAAGACTCATGGCGGAGAGCGGAGAAGAAAAGTCTTGGGATGGCCTGTTCTTTTAATCCCCTAACAAAACCGAGCTTAGCGAATTCTGCCGGTGCAAAGGGCTCTACTGGACATGTTTGCCCGCAAGAAAGGAATACTGATCTTCTACAGTAGTTTTTTGAAAGTTCTTTGATATCGGTACATTACAAGACGCAATTTTGGTCTTGACACCATGAATCGTTCTTTGAAACCAGTTTTTCTATATGCTGGATGAACCCGCAAAAGTTGCGCTCTATCGTAACCCAAGCCAGGAAGATTACAGGGGAATCTGAAAAAAGTCAGCACACATGGCAGGAGGAGTGAGGGGCGTCCCGCCGGAACATCTCCCGGTGCACATCAAAGCAGGCATGGCTGTAGTTCATGTGAACTGTTGAGAGAATCTTTCTTCTCTCCCATCCGCTCACGGACATCTTTTTTCATGGACAATCTTTACCAACCCCCAGCGGACATCTGCCGCCAGGCTACCGAAGGGGGACATGGTGGTTCCCGGATACCCATGGGTTATGACGTCAAAGGTCCTTTCGGGCGATAGGCTGTAAACGGTAAAGTCAGGAGGCGGCGGCTGAAAACCTTTTGAAAGCACTGACCCCCTGCCATCACTTCCATGGCAGAGCGAGCAGGTTTCGTCATAAATTTTTCCGGACTGCTGAAATAGTACATCAGAAATTTTGACGGGAAGAGGTTCGGGCAAGCGTACAACAGAGTACTTTTTATCAAGATAATCAATCAGGCTGTCTAACTTATACCTGTCGAAAACGGTAAAGTAAGGCATGGCGGACCCGGAAACACCTCCGGCAAGAATCGTGTAAAGATAGCGCCGGGTCGTTCTGATGGCTGATATGTCTTCCGGAGGTGTCGTCAGCCGCTTTGCCTCCAGACCCTTTCCATCCCCTTTTTCCCCGTGACAGAAACTGCAGCTCCTGGAATATATGGTTTCACCGTTGTCATACACCACCTTCAGAGATGCCCCGTATGTATCCAGAGTTTGTCGTTCAAAAGGCTTGAGTTCATTTCCGTAGGCTATGGCGTTTGCTTCAAGCCGTTTCTGGAGCGGAAGCAGAGTTCTGTCCTGAAGGAACTGTCTTGTTAAGAGCATTGAAACGAGCACGAGTAGTAAGAGCGGCAGTACCAACCTGATATTCAATGGGCGGTTTTTGCTGACGACAGAGAAGACAACCCACAACAGGATTGCGGCAGCCACAATACCGACAAGTAAAAAGACAGTGATGATATACCCGGGTCGTTCCGGCAGTAAACCGTAGAGCAGTATGCCGAGGATAAACTGGAGCAAAATCCCGGCAACAAACCACTTTTGCAGGGACTTCCATTCCGTATCATCCGCTGCGATAAAGAAGTAATGGAACCCTGAGCCGAATACGACGGCAGCGCCCAGAATATGCAGATATCTGAACAACCAGTGGACGGCTAATGCGTCCGTTAACCGGTAGCCACCGTTCATTATTGCCTGCCACCTGCTTGGGTTTTCAAACGCCGTCAGAATGGCGACAAAGATACCGGGCACGGCCAGGAGCAATGCAAGGGCAAGGACGCCGAACGCAAAATGGAGATATCTATGCACATATATCTTGTGCCCCAAGGCATCAAAGCAGAGGAATGCAATAATCAGAAACACGACAAGTAACATCCAGTACCGGGCAAAGAGATTTACCGCGGTGAAGAACGGGATTGTGTAGCCCACCTGAATGAGGAGCAGAGGCGCGATCCCCAGGACCACTGCCAGGCTTTTGTGAACCATGAAGATTTTAAGTATCCGGTTATCGAACCTTAGTTCCTTCGGCCTGCCGCCGCAGTGGGAATCAATGAAATAGTGCAGGCTGAGGATGGCCGTCCCAAGGGTCAGGAGGACAAAGAGCAGGTGAAGCGTGAACGATGTGAACAGGAGTCCTCGCAACAGGGCATCAGGGATGGGTTTCTCTAACAGGAGATCGGATAACCTATTCATGAGTTTCACCTCCATGGGCAGGGGCAAAACGGGAGGGGGTATGCTCTTTGACTGTTCCCTTTGAGAGTCCGTACAGGAAACCTGCCAGCGTCCTCCGTTCATCCTCCGTCCCTGAAAAAGGAGGCATAAAAGGTATCATTTCATGAGTATGGGCGAGTATCACGAAAATGCCGTCCACTGTCCTGCCGTCTACCTTTTTTGCGATGTCGTTTATTCCGCCGATGGTATGGCAGACAGAACAGTTCCGGGCGAAGAGATGTGCGCCCTGAGCGGCTGTTCCCTGATTATCGGAGGACATCGTAAACCAGGGGTCATTCTTTAATATCCCTTCCTTGTTGAAGAAGGGGGTCTCGTTGAGCAATACCTGGTTGGCATACATATATCCCGGCATCAGATAGGGGCCTCGTATAAATTCCCGTATGCGTTCGAACTCGCCGACAAGACCCATGGATACCAACAGCGCGGGGATAATCAGTATCTTCGCAAGAGTGGAGGAACCCCTCATCGAAACCAGTGAGAACGTGAATAACACAATGGCGCCTGCACAGTTTACGTACAAGAATATTTCCGGTTGCTGCGAAAACCGGGAGGTCAGAACAGCAAATACGGCATGGGTTTTAAATGTCGAAGGGACGACACTGAAATACCACCAGGCAAAGACAGCCGTGGCTGAGAATGAAATCAGGGCGGCCTTTCCAAAGAGTTTAAGTGCCTCAATCCTGAACGTCCCTTCCCTGCGGGTGAAGAGGAGAAAAACAACAGAGAACAGGGACCCGAGTGAAAAGGCCATCCCTATCCGCAACAGCAGTTGGGGAAGATAACTGGGATTCAAAAACGCCGGCCAGAAACTCTTAGACCACGGCCATCCGTCGGAAGTAAGCATAAAGCCGAGAATGCCGGTAATCAGCCAGGCTGAACAGATGGCTAAAAAAACATACATCATGCCCAGGTAGATATGTTTTAGCTTTCTCTCCCGTACCCATCTGCTCCAGGTGAAATAATAGATGAGAATGAATATCACCTCGCACGTAAAGACTACCCATTCAAGAAACCATGGCCAGAAGAATATCCTGAGCATTGACCCTATGCCACGGGGTGACAGGGCGCTCGTGATGAGCCATATTCCAGCCCCTGTTATTGCCCCGATCCCTGTAGTGACGATAATTGTGAATTTCAGAAAATCCCGGGCAAAATCTTCCCAATCCCGTGACGCTTTTACAAGCCCAAGATATTCACTTATGACAATGAAAGAGACAGCCCCGATGGCTAGTCCGTGGCTGATGATCACATGAAGTACGGCATCAAGGCCAATGATCATCCCGCTACCGAGATATGAAGACTGGAAGACCGGGAATTCCATGTATCAGCTCCCCTGCCTGGTTTTTTCAGCAAAATGGGGCCGGGGCTCGGTCGTTACAAACAGCGCCACATCCAGGGCGTCCTCAATTGACAGGTCTGGATTACCCAAGGGCATATTGAGATGGGTGAAGGCTGAAAAATTGTCCAACTTTGCCATCCCTGCACCGTCGTTAAAGGAATCTTTTCCCCACAGAGGCGGTGCCGCCAGAGTCCCCTGCCCGTTAGCGCCATGGCACATGGAACATTTCTGCATGAAGAGCTGTTTCCCCTTTACAGCATCCGGTTTATACGCGCTCTTGAGTTGTTTCACCCCCAACCAGGGGATGTCGGCATAGATGGGCACTCCTTTTGATATCCACTGATAATAGGTGACCATGGCTATCATTTCTTTGCTGTCAGCCGGCAGGGGTTTACCGTTCATGCTCCTCTGGAAACAGTCGTTTGTCCGGCTCACGAGATCCACGGCATAGTTTTGTCTACTCCTGAATTTCGGGTAGGCAGCGCCAACTCCCACAAGAGAAAGTCCCCCGTTTTTCCCTCCTTCGGTCATTCCCCCCTTGAAATGACAGTTGCCACAGGTGAGCGTATTGCCAACGTACTTTGCCGCATACTTCCGGGTATTGATTGTAATGTTGTAACCTAACAGTACGGCATCTTTTATATCCTTTGGAGCATCTTGAGGTGAAGGAGGATTAAATGCAAAATCAGCTTTTGCAGGGCGGCCCTGTTGTGGAATAACATTCTCGGGTGCGATGATTTCAACGCTTCCGGTATCGCTGAATTTGATAAATCTGCTGAAAACGAGAGATAGGCCTGCTCCGACAATGGCAAAAGCAACGACGAGCAACAGAGCAAATAGAATCTTATTTTTCACCATGAGATATCTCCATTTTATTGTTTTGCGGACATTAGAGAACCGCAGGAGCCATGTCTTCAATGGTAGCTTTTTTCCGGCAGTTCGCAAGCGGGAGAATTTTTATACCCGCTTGCAATCTCTTCCCACCGCGGTAGACTTTAAACACAAAACAGCTGAAGTGGCTGGGACGAGAAACAAGAGGGGGTAAAGCGGATCGTTTTTTGGACTACATCAGGAAACAAACTGACCTGACCAATAGGAAGGGAGACGTTATATGAATCAAGTGACCGTTGGCAGCTATCTGGCCCAACGCCTGGAAGAAGTTGGGGTCCGGGATTACTTCGCCATTCCGGGCGATTTCAACCTGTCTCTACTGGATGAAATGTTGAAGAACCCCCGGCTACAAATGATCAATTGCTGCAATGAGCTGAATGCCGGGTACGCGGCGGATGGGTACGCGCGGGAGAAGGGCGTGGCGGCCCTGCTGCTCACCTTCGGGGTGGGAGGTTTGAGCGCGGTGAACGCCGTTGCGGGAGCCTTTGCAGAAGACCTGCCGGTCATCGTTGTTTCCGGGGGACCCAATGTCAGCTCCCTCATGGAAAACCGAACCCTCCATCACACCTTGGCCCAGCCAGAGGAAGGGGGCAAATTCGTTCTATCGGTATATAAGGAGATCACGGCCCACGCAGTGGTGATCCGCGAGGTTTCCACCGCGGCCTTTCGCATCGACGAGGCCATCCGCATCGCCCTCTCCGCCCGAAAGCCTGTCTACATCGAAATCGCCTGCAATCTGGCGGGTGCACTGATCTCCAAGCCCAACACCCTGGACTTGGCGCCCACCCGGCAAAGCGACCCCAGCTCTTTGCAGAAAGCTTTGAAGCACGTCGCGGCTTTTCTGAATGGAGCCCGGCAGCCGGTCCTGGTGGCCGGCAGCCGGCTTC